>Ga0114931_10000959_pt1 | contig 36453 bp, 38 predicted proteins | sample 2SBtaG_FD_89579 | JGI IMG/M metagenome (GOLD analysis project Ga0114931, IMG submission 89579) | Deep subsurface microbial communities from Kolumbo volcano to uncover new lineages of life (NeLLi) - 2SBTROV14_V59a metaG | ecosystem: Environmental > Aquatic > Marine > Volcanic | place: Kolumbo... | reverse complement strand
TTTCCGCCCTAGTCGTTTTTTTAGAATAATTTTGTGTATTCATATGGTCGATTGATTACACATTTATTATAAATAATTATTTTATTCAAGTCAAATAATTAACTAATTCAGATATAACTTGTTGTATGCAATTTTACATTTAAGAACAAAGGAAAAGCCCCCTCTCCAAAAATTTATATAGATAAGAAAATCATTAATTAATATGCTGGCAAAATCATTACAAAAAGGAGATACAATTGGAATAATTGCTCCGTCAAAACCATTTAACCAAGATAGGAAATTTGAACTTGATAATTTCATAGAATACATGAAAAATCAAGGAATTAAAGTAAAAATTTCAAAAAACTTTTACGCTTCTGATAAATATGGGTTTAGTGCAGGTACACCTGAACAACGTGCTAAAGATATAAATACGATGTTTTCCGATAAAAATATCAAAGCCATTTGGTGTCTACAAGGTGGAGAACCTGCAAATCAGACTCTTGATTTAATTGATTTTGAAAATGTCAAAAAGAATCCAAAATTATTTATGGGCAAAAGTGACATTGATGTTTTATTGCTTGCACTAAACAAAAAAACTGATTTGATTACATTTCATTGTTGCGATACTAAAATTGGAAGCAATAAAGAACTTGATTTTGACTATACCAAAAAATGGTTTCAAAAAAGATTGTTTGAAAAATCAAAAATAATTGAACCGAGTGAAGAATGGGTTTGCATAAATCAAGGTCAAACAGAAGGTAAAATTCTTGGTTGTAATCCCATTTCAATATTGAAATTAGCAGGAACAGAATATTTCCCTGATTTTTCAAATTCAATTATGTTTCTTGAAACTTACAAATCAAATCCAACAGAACTTATAGTTCAATTAACTCATTTCAAACAGCTTGGAGTTTTTGAAAAAATCAAAGGGATTGTTATAGGAAATAATTTTGAATTTCAATCAGATAAATTCAAAGCAGAAAACATCGTTAACGAATTCCTTGAAGAATATAATTTTCCTATTCTTAAAATAAATGAGTTTGGTCATTATCAACCGCATGCTTTTTTACCAATTGGAGCAAAAGTTAAACTTGATGCCACCAATAAATCTATTGAGATTATGGATGATTTTCTTAATTAGAGAGGGGGCTTTTTAATTATTGACTCCCTTCGGTCGATATTTAATATATGTTCTTAAATGTAAAACTCTGAAATTTTCCTTCGGAACGTTGCACTAAATTTCAGCCCTACGGGGAATATAACAAGGATTTAGAAGAAAATTCTTGCAGAATTTTGCCCAAATTGCTCCCTTTGTTCGCAACTTCTCATATCCCTAACGTTATCTGAAACCTCGCTTCGCTCGGTTTCAGATAATACAGCGAATAGACTTGGGCGAAGCTTACCAGTATCAGATAACAATGAATAGACGGCTATAATCTTATGGTTATATATATGTTAGAGACAACACCCGCCCAAATCTTGCTCAAGCCTTTGGAAAGATTGAAAAATAGATTTTTCAATTTTCCCTCAGTCTTTCGCAAGACTTCATCTATCCGCTGTATTATCAGAAATAATTAAAAGTTTTTTATCCGCTTCCGCGAATAATTATTTGGGGCTATTTCTTGTTTTTTTCTCCACAAAAATCTCTACAAAAACTATTGACAAAACAATACAAATGATGATAACTTGTTATGTTAGTATTTCTTTAACATCCAACCCCAAGTCCTATTTCTTTATATTGCTCTTTTGGGTTAATAAAACTAAATGAAAATCCACGGCGGATTTTCAGCCCAAAAAGTATTTGAGGATAATAGGCAAGAAAGGAGGAAATGCCATGCAATCGGAAATCAAAAAGGAACAGAAAAAGAAACCAGAAAAAAAGCGCGTGAAAGTGCGCATCGGCAAGGGCAGTTGCTGTATATGCGACTAGTTTTTTCACTATCCTTTCACCAACCGAGGGAAGAGTTAAAAAACTCTCCCCTCATTTCATTTAGGAGGTAACCATGAAATGCAAGATAGAAACCCCTCGTCTGGAAGTTGAAACCGAAGACACTATTTATGAGATAGAATTCGGCCAAGTCCAGATTGAAATCACTGGACGATGCAACATGCAATGTCAGCACTGCCGAGCAGCAAATCAACCCAAGCAAGATATGCCAATTAATCAGATCGTTAAAATTATCCAGTTTGCCCGGCAATTCAGTCCGAACTACAAGGAAATAATTCTCTCTGGAGGAGAACCTCTGATGCACCACGACTTTGCCAATGTCTTAAAACAAGTCCGCGAAAACGGTGGTGAATTCATCACTTTAACGACCAATGGGTCATTACTTACGAGCGAACACCTTGCGGTGATTAAAGACTTGTCTTTTCAGCGCTTTATGCTTTCGGTAAGCTTGGACAACCTCGACCCAACTAAGCATGATGAATTCCGCGCTTATAAGGGAGCCTTTCCTAAAGCTGTCGACGCTCTACGTCTAGTAGCCGAGTGCAATCTACCGAATGTCATTGCCTCAATGCGGTCCACTATCCAGGCAAATCAAATCTGCGAGATGGAACGTATGGTAGTCTTCGCGAAAGAAATTGGGTGTAAGCGGGTCAGTTTCTCAGCAATACACCCGGACGGAAAAGCGATTGAACGCGATGACCTCTGGATGAGCAGGAAGCAAAAAATGATGTTCATAAAAGAGGTCTATCGACTCAAGAAATTATTCCCGGATCTTAACGTAACCACGAACGATCCCCTGAAGTGTCTATTTCGGGGGAAAAATGATATCGACCAAGACGGAGAGCTCGTTTTTGACGGTTGTGGTGCAGCGGCCATCACCTTCAACGTGAATTCCGATGGCACGATGACCCCATGTGCGCTACTTGACATACCGATGATGAAAGTTTTTCCTCTGACTATTGAGGAAATAACCGAGCGTTATCGCGAAAATCCTATCGTCAAAAGCATGTTGGAGATGGATCTCAAGGGTAAATGCGGATCCTGCCAAATGAAATATCAATGTGGCGGATGTCGCGCCCGTGCCCTAATCCAAAAAGGAGATTATCTCGAAGAGGATCCTCATTGTTGGGTGTAAAAACTCATTTCTAATAACTAAGGCTATTTTTGAAAAATAAAATGGCCTTGGTTTTTTATATTCGCCTTTTTATTATATAATGAGAATATGAACATCTATTTGAAAAAATTCATTGAAGAAAAATTTAAAAAACCAGGCAAGGCATTAGATTTAGGGGCTGGTGATTTTTTTGATGTGGCTTGTCTGAAACAGTTAGGCTGGAAATGCGAAGGGGTAGACATAAAAACGGGTGTTAATCTAGAAAAATATTACTTATCAAGAAAACGACCCTTTGATTTAGTTTTTTCAAATTATGTAATTCATAAACTAAATGATAAAGAAAAATTTATCAAAACAGTTTTTGATAACCTAAAAAAGGATGGCTGGTTTTTTATTCACACTTTTGATAAAAAAGACAAAAACAGTAGATCAAACTTAACAGCAGATGACTTACAAAAAATATTATCTAAACAGGGTTTTAAAAATATTAAAACTAAAGTGTTCAGCTATTACGACAACGAAGAAGGACATAAACATTGGCATAAAATTTTAGAAGTAACCGGAAAAAAATAAAAAATAGCCCCAAATAATGTTTTGCTTCGCAAAACTTCGGATACGCAGGAACGTTGTCAGAAACCAGTTTTTTTGATTCTCATCTCCCTCGCAAGACTTCGTCTATCCGTCTCATTATATGTAATTCAAAAAAAATTTAATGGAAAATAAGGAACGATAGACTTTAAAAATATGGATAAATTTTATTTTTTCTTTATAATAGATGGGGGGATAACCTGCCTGCTGGCAGGTATTGTGTTTTCTCCCTGTCTGCCGGCAGGCACTCCGCTTCAGAAAATGATTTATTTATAAAAGAGCAGGCATATTCTATAAAATAGATACTATGGCATTAAACCAAATAAATATAAACATCTTCAACAGCATAAACCACTTTGCTGGAAGCAATGCAGTATTAGATAAAATTGGAATATTTACTGCTGAATATCTTCCGTTAATTTTTATCTTTGTTTTGGTGTTTTTATGGCTTAGTAATGAAGAATATAAAAATTTAGTTTTATATTGTATTTATTCTGTTATTTTAGGATTATCTTTGAATTTTCTAATTACTTTATTTTATTTTCATCCCAGACCTTTTATGGATAGAATTGGCGTATCGCTTATAAACCATGCCCCAGAAACCTCTTTCCCTTCTGACCACACAACATTTATGTTTTCTATTGCTTTTATGCTTTTGTATTTTAAAAAGACAAGAATCACGGGTATAATCCTCGCTGCAATAGCTATGATTGGAGGAACAGCAAGAGTTTTTACAGGAATTCATTATCCTTTTGATATTATTGGCTCGTTATTTGTAGCCACTTTTGTCGGGCTGATTATTTTTTATAGCAAATCCAGATTAACAAGAATTAATGATATAATTTTAAGTATATATTCAAAAATTACCAATATAAAATGAGGCAACTATGAATTTCATACAATCAATATTACCAGCAATAGAACACTTCCACATAATAGGTTATTGGATAGCCCTTTTAGCGGTGCTTCTTGAAACAACCATTGGCATTGGGTTATTTATTCCCGGCTCAACAATTGTTCTGTTCATGGGCGCGTTAGCGGCAAAAGGGTATTTTGACTTAGGTGATTTAATTTGGTTTGCCACAATCGGCGCAATTGTCGGAGACAATATCAATTATTTTATCGGCAAAAAATACGGCTCCAAAATTTTTAAAAATGGTTTTTGGTCTATCAAACCCGCCCACTTCAAAAAAGGAGAGGAATTTTTTGAGAAGCATGGTTCAAAAAGCATTTTTATCGGCAGATTTATACCGAGCATAAAAGAGATTATTCCCTTAATTGCAGGAGCATTTGGGATGAAAAGATTGCCGTTCATGCTTTGGAATACTCTCGGAGATATTGGCTGGGCGTTGGTTTGGATTTTGCCAGGTTATTTCTTTGCCCAATCTCTGGATGTAGCAAAAATATGGCTAACACGTACAGGGTTCTTTTTGGTCATTCTTCTGATCGTCTTTGCAATATTTTATGTCCTTAAAATTATTCTTATCAAAAAGGGCAAGAGCTTTTTTTCTTTCTTATCTTCCCTTTGGCAATCCATAAAACAAGCTATCGCTGAAAATCAAGAAGTTAAAAAATTTACCCAGCGACATAAAAAGTTTTTCGTATTTTTGCAAAAACGACTGGATAAAAATAATTTTTACGGCTTGCCTCTTACTCTTTTATCTCTTGCCTTAGTTTATGTATTGGGTTTATTCGGAGGAATTATTGAAGACATTATAAATTCCGATATTATTGTTTCTGCTGATATTCGTGTTGCCAACTTACTTGCTATTTTTAGAAGTGCTGAACTTACAACAGTTTTTTCTTGGATTACTTTACTTGGCAAATGGCAAACCATTTTAATTTTTGCAACTGCTACGATTCTTGTTTTATGGCTTTGGAAAAAACGATCTTACATAATTCCGCTTTTGCTTAGCATTGCGGGTAGTGAAGTATTTACTTCCATTGGAAAAATTGTTTTTCACAGAGCCAGACCCGATGTTTCTATTTATGTGGAAAATTCTTTTTCATTCCCCAGCGGGCATGCCACAATCGCAATCGCGTTTTATGGGTTTTTAGCCTATTGCCTAATAAGAAACAATAAAAAATGGACATATAAAATCAATGTCCTTTTCGCCGGTTTTATCATAATTTTACTCATTGGCTTTAGCAGACTTTATTTGGGAGTACATTATGTGAGCGATGTCTGGGGTGGATATTTAGCGGGCGCCATTTGGTTGATAATAGCCATAAGTCTCTCTGAATATTTACTTTCAAAAAAACAAACGAAAGAAACATTGCCTTCAAATCTCAAAAAACAACTGACAACCGCAGGCATGATTATTATATCGATATTATTATATATTGTTTTCGCGCTCCATTATCAAATGCCTGCTTCGACACAAATTCAAGAAGCAAACAAAATCGCTATTAATGACACAATGACTATTTTCAGCTCAGATCAGTTGAAATACACAGAAACCTTATTGGGCAACAGACAGGAACCGCTTAGTTTTATTATTGTCGCTAATAATGACCAACAACTGGCTGACTTGTTTGAAAGTGCTGGCTGGACATTAGCTGACGATATAAATGCTATCAGTACATATAAAATAGCAAAAGCCGCTTTGTTAAAAGAATCCTATCCTCAAGCACCAATGACTCCTGATTTTTGGAATTCGGAAGTCCATAATTTCGGCTTTGAAAAAGAAACAGCCACAGATAATGCTCGCACGAGACATCATGCTCGTTTTTGGAAAACAAATTATGTGACAAAAAATGGAGAAAATATCTATGTCGGAACTGCCAGTTTTGACAGTGGTATTAAATGGGGCGTAACACACAAGATAAATCCTGATGTAGATACAGAAAGAGAGTTCTTATCTAATGATTTGCAAAACACGGGATTGCTATCAAAAACTGATAAACAACAATTTGTTGATCCAAAACTTGGCAGTAATTTTTCAGGCGATTTGTTTTTTACCGACGGGAAGTTATATTTATTGTTCGTGAAAGAATAAAATAAGGAGCTTTGAAAATAAAATTTATAAGAATTGAGAAAAACCTATCATAATAAGTAAGAACGAAAAATATTTTTTTGAATTGCGTATAATACGGTGGCCAGACTTGGGCGGAGCATAAATGGCATCTGACAACATCTGAATAGACGGCTATTGTTATTATGAATATAATAAAGTTACTATCAAATACCCGCCCGAATCTTGCTCGGTTACTTCGGAGAAAATAAACCAGTTTATTTAATCCTCATATCCCTCGCAAGACTCCGCCTATCCGCCGCATTAGGTGAAATAATTGACATTTTTTAATATGGACAAATATAAAGAATTTTTAAGAATAGCTAGACACTTAAATATCGAACTAAATATAACTCCAGTGCTATTTGGTTCACTAGGTTTATCAAATATAATTCAAAAAAACCTAAATTCAAAAGACACAGACATCTTGGTGCCTCAGAAATACATAACAAAGGATTGGGATAAACTTCAAAAAATTCTTTTAAAAATTAATTATCAATTAGTAGATGAGAAAGAGCATGAATTTGTTTATCTGAACAATAGAATTGGTATTGCTCATGAAGAAGATCTTTTCCCTTTTGCTGGAGTGAATCATGAAGAACTTAAAATAATTTCTGACAGTGGCACAAACTACAAAACACTAGACATTGACCAATATCGAAAAGTATATGAAAAATCAAAGAATGATTCATATCGTTCGCAAAAAAATAATAAAAAAGATCTTAAAAAAATTGAGCTAATTGATAATTATATTAAAAAATGTCAATTACATCACACAACACCGCGATAAGAGGTTCAGAAAATTTCCTTAATTAATAATCATTAGGAGTAAAATTTTCTTCCGATCCAAATTTCGCCTCCTTTATAATAAAAATAAGGAAGTCGACGAAACTTCGAATACACGCGAACGTTATATAGAATAGCCAAAAATTCTTTATCATTTTTTAAATTTTTTTTGGCAATTTATTTCAGTGGTCAACATAACTTATGATATAATTGTAATAACATAACCTTTAACCAAAATAATTATGAAACGACAAACAAACCAAAGCGGATTAGAGAATAAAACTGATTTCGAAAAAGTTGCCACTGAAAATTTTAGCAGGTGGAATAAATTACTAAAAACGGGCGACCCACAGCAAGTAGCTAGTTTATACACTGAAGATGCAACTTTTTTACCAACCGTTTCAGGCGATTTTAAAAAAGGACAAAATGGAGCAAAAGAGTATTTCGGCCATTTTCTAGAAAAAAAACCGGAGGGAAGAATTATAGAAAGCGTAATTCAAACGATAGATGAACAACATTATTTACAGTCAGGGAAGTATGCTTTTGAAGTTGGGCCTCAAGATAATAGAACAACATTACACGCTAGATTTACATTTCTTTGGCAAAGGAATAAACAGGGTAATTGGGAAATAGCTCATCATCATTCATCTTTTAATCCAGAAGAATAGTTTGCCAAAAAATAATAATACAAACAATGTTTTAGGATTTAACATTTAGATTTAAAAAAACGTTCTAGCAAAAGTTTTTCGCTAGAACGTTTTTGATTTTTTGAAAAAAATCATAAAATTATAATGACTTTAGAAGGCTTACTATACATCTTATACCAAGACACTCCCAAAGTTGCATAAGCGCTTGCTGAGATCCAATAATTGTCGCTCTCCTTGATTTATCAATTCTTCTTTTTCTGTGAAGTCTGATAACCGCTTTAGGCTTCTCATCATCAACTTTCCAAATGATATCTTTAAACTTAATAATCATTCCGAGCGTCTTGTCAGCTGTAATTATTAAAGAACGAGTTTTAAAACTAAAACTGACAATAATTATTTCCCTAGGCTTCGTAGGATACATCTTTTCTCCTCCTTTTTTTTGTTCAATTTTAAAATTATAAGACTGTGAAGCCACTAACCTTATCTCCACGTTGTGGTTTCATAATTCTTACCCCTTGGGTAGCGCGGCCAAGAACTGAAATACTTTTGAGAGGAATGCGAATGATTTGTCCCTGTTGGGAAGTAAGAATCATATCCATTTCTAGTTCATCTATATTAACAATACTGCTTCCAATTAGTTTTCCCGTTTTAGTTGTCAAAGAAGCTGTTTTTATTCCAGATCCTCCCCGTTTTTGTACCTTATAGGCCTTAAGATTAGTTCGTTTTCCATATCCCTTTTCTGAAATTGCTAAGAGCTGATTGCCTTTCTGATTTCTAAAAACTACATCCATTCCAATTACTTTATCATCTTTTTTAAGCTTAATTCCACGTACTCCTGCGGCATTTCTTCCCATAGCGCGGACATCTGATTCTTTAAAATGGATAGCTTTTGCGTTTTTGGTGGCAATAATCACTTCATCTGTCCCCGTTGTCGCGTTTGTCCAACGCAAAGCGTCATCTTTTTCTAATTTAATGGCAATAAGCCCGCTGCGTCTGACATTTTCAAATTCTTTTAATTTCGTTTTCTTTACTGTACCCATTTCTGTCATCATTATAAGATATTTGAATTTATCGCTTTTATTAAAAGCTACGATGGCAGTAACACTTTCTTCTTGAGATAAAGATAAGAAATTAACAATGGATTGGCCTTTGGCAACACGGGTTGATTCTGGAATTTCATAAGCTTTAGTTTGGAAAACCTTTCCCGTGTTAGTAAAAAACAATAAGTTATCATGTGTCATAATACTTAGCACTTTTTGGATTACATCTCCTTCACGAGTTATGGCGCCCATTACTCCTTTTCCACCACGTTTTTGCACTCTATAAACTGACGGATTCATTCTTTTGATATATCCTCCCTTGGAAATAGTAATAATAGCTTCTTCGTTTGGCACCAGGTCTTCTGGCTTAAATTCTTTTATACCGGACTTAATTACTTTTGTTTTACGATCATCACCATATTTTTTCTTTATTTGGATTAATTCATCTTTAACAATACTTAAAATTTTATTTTCACTTTTTAAAATAGCTTTTAAATCAATAATTAATTTTCTTTTTTCTTTTAACTCATCTTCTATTTTTTTACGCTCTAATCCCGCTAATGTTTGAAGTCTCATCTCTAAAATAGCTGTGGCTTGCCGGTCAGATAACTTAAACTTTTTCATTAAGTTGGTATGCGCTATTTCTTTAGTAGCTGAGTTTCTAATTGTTTTAATTACTGCGTCAATATGATCTAGCGCTTTTGCCAATCCTTCTAAAATATGAGCTCGATCTTGAGCTTTAGCTAAATCATATTTAGTTCGGCGAACAACAATAGTTTTTCTGTGAGCAACATATTCTTCTAAAATTGTCTTTAGATTTAATACTTGCGGTTCAATCCCGTTAACCAACGCTAGCATATTCACACCGAAATTCTTTTGAAGATCTGTTAAAGAATAGAGTTTATTAAGCACTTTTTGCGGATAAGCATCTTTTTTAAGATAAATTACTATGCGCACTCCTTCTTTATCAGATTCATCTCGAAGATCTTTAATTCCAACAATTTTTCCACTTTTAACTAAATTAGCAATTTTTTCAATTAAAGTAGCCTTGTTAGTAGCATAAGTTATTTCGCTGATTATAATCTGAAAAACACCTGTTTTTGTTTCTACAATATTGGCCTTGCCTCGCATAAGAATTTTACCGCGTCCGGTTTTGTAGGCTTCTAAAATAGAATGTTTGTCATAAATTATTCCACCGGTAGGAAAATCGGGACCACTAATAAATTTCATTAAATCTTCAATTTGAGCGTTAGGATTATCTATTAAATAATTAATACCGTTAATAATCTCCGTTAAATTATGTGGAGGAATATTGGTTGCCATTCCCACAGCAATACCCATAGAACCATTCAAGAGCAATTGAGGCAGACCGGCAGGAAGTACTATTGGCTCTTTATGTTGTCCGTCAAAATTGGGCACAAAATTTACTGTGTCCTTTTCAATATCAATCAGCATTTCTTCAGCGATGGAGGAAAGTTTAGCTTCAGTATAGCGGTAAGCGGCTGCCGAATCCCCGTCCATAGAGCCAAAATTACCTTGTCCACGAACTAACGGATAGCGCAAAGAAAAACTCTGCGCCATTCTGACCATAGTTTCATAAACGGCTGAATCTCCATGCGGATGGTACTTTCCTAAAACTTCTCCGACTACAGTAGCCGATTTTCTGAATTTAGCATTAGCCCGAAGACCTGTTTTCCACATAGAATAAAGGATCCTTCGATGGACTGGTTTTAGCCCATCTCGAACATCGGGAAGCGCTCGAGCCACAATGACACTCATGGCATAATCTAAATAGGATTGCTGAATTTCCTTTGTTATTTCTTGATTTTTAATATTTTTCAACTGGGAATTTTCTGAATTTTTTTTAGGCATATAATTAATTTGAATTTAGATTTTCGCTAGAATCTTTGTTTGGAATTTGATTTGAATTAAGGGTTTTTTGGTCAGAGTCCGTTGAATTAACGGCAGAATTAGAACTATCCTTAGCGGAGTTTGGCTTAACAGTAGTAGTATTATTATTATTAAAATCTTGCTCATCTGGATTAGAAGTTTGATTAGAAAAATCTTCATTATTAGCTTTGGGAAGATTTTGAAAAGTTTTTTCCATACCGTTTACCGCATCTTTCATTGATTTTTTTTGTTGCTGAAACTCATTCATAAAAGATGCTTGATCATTAAGCGATGATGCTTTTTTAGAATGAATTTTAATGGATAAAACCCAAAAAAAAATAATCACCGCTGTAAAAGTTACGGATAAAATCCAAGCCCATCGCAAACGGATATGTTCCGGTTTTTGTCTAATTTCGTCAATTTTTTTTCCAATTCCCATATTAATTGATAGACATTAACATCACTTCCATATTTTTATTATCTGTCTCTTTCTTTTTAATATTAAATTTTGATACCTTGTTTTGGGGACAATTACCAATTTCAGCGCAAAATTTCTTTTCATCATCTAGTAACATTTTTAAATTCTTTGTTTCATAATGTATGGGAATAACCATTTTAGGTTCTATTTTTTTGATGATTTCCACTGCTTTTTTGGCGTCAATAGTATGCTTCCCGCCAATGGGAATTATCAAAATGTCTATGCCATTAATAATTTCTAATTGTTTTTCATTTAAATCACAACTTAAACTGCCTAAATGACAAACTCTTAAATCTTCTGATTCTAAAATATAAAATGTATTTGGTTCACACTCTGGCTTGTTTTTATCCTCATAAAAAGAGCTCACTCCAATAATATTAATTCCTTTAATGCTATATTCTCCTGGAATATCAATTATATAAGCCCCGCTTTTGCGAGCATTAATCTTGTTGTTATCCGAATGATTATGGCTCATTAAAATCAAATCGGCATTGCCTCGCGGAGATCGCAAACCAACAGATTTATCAAAAAGATTTATAAAAATGGCTACTTCTTCTCGACCGCGCCCAGCTGGCTTGGTAGTAATTTTAAAGCAAGCTTGCCCATAATATTGAATATTCATAATTCCACAAATTAAAAAAACACGTTTTAAAAATCACTCATAAATCGCTTGTATAATAATCTTAGCACCAAAAAGAGACTTTGTCGAGATCTTTTTTTTGTTAATCTTTATTCGGAACAGTATAAATTAGTTGCGTAGGATAAGCAAATTCAATATTCTCTTTTTGAAAAAGGTCTAATATTTTAAGATTTATTTCTTGCTGAATGTCCATATATTTAGTGTAATCAGCGTCCAAAATATAATAAACAAATTCAAAATTTAAACTAAAATCTCCGTAACTTTTAAAATGAGCTCGATCAAACTGTGCCTCGGGAATACTTTTTATAATATCTTCTACAAGTTGAGGAACTTTTTTAATTTTAACAATTGATGTTTGATAAACTATTCCCAAAGCAAAGGAAGCTCGCCTTTTTTCCATTTTCCCATAATTATTAATTCGGCTTTCGGTCAATTCTTTGTTAGATATTATTAATTCTTGTCCTTCTGGAGTTTTAAGACGAGTGCTTTTTATACCTATTTTATTTACCTCTCCTTTATCAGAGCCGACTATAATGAAATCACCGGATTTAAAAGGTTTATCAACAAAAATAGAAAATGAAGCAAAAATATCTCCTAATATATTTTGTAACGCTAAAGCTATCGCTATACCGCCAATTCCCAACCCCGCAATCAAAGAAGTAACTTCTACACCAAAATTAGATAAAACCATTAAAGATCCTACTACCCAAAGTATAATTTTTATCGTCTGAACAGCCCATTTAACCGCCGTTTCTTTATCTTTATTGTCTTCTTCAGGCTTAAGAATTTTTTTATTTACCGCGAAATCAATTATTTTCTGAAGCGCTAAAATAGTCTGGATAACAATGACAATCAGGAAAAGACCCAGTAAAATTTTTCTGACTATCTCGGAAAGAGTTAAGAAGTTAGCGGCAATATAAAGGGATATAAAGAGGTAAAAAGGAGGTTTAATATTTTCTACAATGTGAATTATAAAATCGTCCAAGTCTGTTTTAGTTCGCCGGGAAATTTTTTTTAGGCGAGAAACAATTATTTTAGAAAAAACTTTAAAAAGAATATTGAAAGAAATAAAGATAACAAGAGCCGTTAAATAATCAACGCCTTGATTATGCCAAATTTTGAAATCTAAAATCAGATGAGTATAGTTTGAAATAGACATACAATAATAAAATTATAAATTTAATTATTTTCTATATTAGCATAATTACTGCAATTGTAACACACTCTGTGTCAAATCATTCAACTGCCACACTCCCATATTCTTTTTTAACATTTGAAAATGACACCCTTATTTGCCATTTTATTGGATAAAATAATTGGATAAATAAAATCCTTCAGTATACTAGTATACTGAAGAAAGTTTGTCGAATATATTAGAAGGGTATCTTTAAAGGTACCTTTAAAGATACCCTTAAAGATTATCTTCCACATACTTGCCAAAAAATTTTTTTTAAGCTATGCTTAAAAAGTAAGAAAATAATTTAATTATTAAGAAAATTAAATAAGGAATGCTTTAATTCCTTGCTTAGCCTGTTTATTATCGCTTATTGTGTATTTTAGCAGGATTGATATTTTTCTTAATAATTTCCTTTTAGGAAATTTTTTTATTTTAATTAACTAATATTTAGTAATCAATATGACAAACATTTTAGACAACTTAGCTAAAGAAGTGGATAAAATTTCTGCGAAAACTACTTTAGATAAAGATAAAACTGGCTCTAAAACAAATAAGAGCGTCCCTAAGAAAAATGCAAAAGATCCAGACAAAAAAAACACGCTTATGGATGAACTCCTGGCTAAGAAACTTTTTCATTTTCCTCAAGTTGGCGATACTGTTTCCGGCAAAGTGCTTGATGTTTCTTCTAATGAAGTTTATTTAGATTTAGCCCCTTTTGGGACAGGTATAATTTTAGGCAAAGAAATTAAGGATGGGCTAGCTAATAAAAAACTTAAAATAGGAGATGAAGTAACAGCCACTATCCTTGATTTAGAAAATGAAGATGATTATATTGAACTTTCTATTAGAAAAGCTTCTTATGAAAAAGCTTGGGATGATATTGAAAGTAAAAAAGATACTCAAGATAAAATTTCCACTAAGGTTTTAAGCGCTAATAAAGGTGGTTTGCTTGTAGAAGTTAATGGGATTTCCGGCTTTTTACCGGTTTCTCAACTTTCTAGCAAAAATTATCCTCGTGTAGAAGATGGTGATAAAAATAAAATACTTAATCTGCTTAAAAGGCTGGTTTCTCAAGAATTGGAAGTGTGTATAATTGATGCTGACCGAGAAACAGAAAAGTTAATTGTTAGTGAAAAAGCGGCTCAAAGCGAAAAAGACAAAAAAGTTATTTCCGCATTACATGTTGGGGATGTTATTTCCGGTGAAATTAGCGGTGTAGTTGATTTTGGCGCTTTTATTAAATTTTCTTCCCCAGTTACAGAAGAAAAAAATAAAAAAGAAGCAATAAATCATGCTAAAAAAGATGACGCGAAAAAGCTGGAAGGATTAGCTCATATTTCAGAATTGGCTTGGCAACTTATTGAAGATCCGCGCACAATTGTAAAAGTTGGCGATAAAGTCAAGGCAAAAATTATTGGAATTGAAAACGATAAAATTTCTCTTTCTATCCGAGCGCTTCAAAAAGACCCTTGGTCAGAAATTGAAAAAAAATATAAAGTTGGCGATATTGTTCCGGGAACAGTTAATAAAATCAATCACTTTGGCGCGTTTGTTTATTTAGATAAGCATATTCACGGACTAGCTCATATCAGCGAAATGTCAGAAGCTTATCCCGGTAAAAATTTGGATGAACTTATTAAAATAAATGAAGTTTATAACTGGAAAATTCTTTCTATTGAGCCAAAAAATCACCGTATGGGGTTGGTGCTAACAGATAAGAAAACTAAACCCGTATCTGCCAAAACTTCCTCTGCTACTAAAAAAACAATTAAAAAAGTGGCTAAAAAAAAGGTTAAAGAAGATAAAAAAGAAACCAAAAAAAAGGAAACAAAACAAAATGAAAAAAAAGCCACAAGTAAAAAATAAAAAAATGTCTGCTCTTTTTATTATTTCTGGACCATCCGGTGTTGGAGAAGATTCAGTTATTGAGGGACTTAAAAAATATCTTGAAATTGAGCGAATAATCACAACCACCACCCGTCCAATGCGTCCGAGAGAATCACAAGGCAAACCCTATTATTTTATTGGACAAAAAGAATTTGAGAATAAAATTAAGCATGATGAAATGGCGGAATATGCCCAAGAATATAATAATAATTTCTATGGAGTGACTAAAGATGAATTAAAAAGAGTAGCTAATTCCGGAAAAACCGGCATTTGGAAAATTGAGTATAAGGGAGTCATAACAGCTAAAAAGAAATTTCCGGAAATTAAGTCCATTTATATTGCGGCGCCCTCTCTAGAAACATTAAAAAAAAGAATTCTCCATCGCAGTCCAAACGCAACTTCAAAATATTTAAAAGAAAGAATAGCTTATACAAAAGAGTGGATGAAACATGAAAATATTTATGATTATAAAGTTATCAATGAAGAAGGTAAACTAAATAAAACAATCCTTAGCGTGGTAAAGATTATTCAAAAAAATCTTTAATCAAAAAATGTCTGACCTTATTAAAAAAGTTCAAAATACTTGTTTTCAATACAGTCTTTTCAAAAAAGGTGATAAAATTATTTTAGGTGTTTCCGGCGGACCAGACAGTGTTTGCATGCTTCATATTTTTTCACGTCTGCAAAAAAAATATAATCTGAACCTTATTATCGCTCATGTTAATTATGGATTACGAGGTCGGGATAGTAACCTGGATGAAAAACTAGTAAAGAACTTAGCTAAAAAATATAATCTGAAAATTTTTGTAAAAAAAATAACGGCGCCGGATTTAATTTCTAAAAAACAAAAGAAGAAGGATATTTCTGAACAAAATTTACGCGACATCCGCTATGCTTTTTTTGAGAAAATTAGATCTAAAAACAATTTCAATTTTATTTCTATTGCTCATAATTCGGATGATCAAACAGAAACATATCTAATGCGTTTGATTCGCGGATCGGGGCTGACTGGGTTATCCGCTATGCTTTTTAAGAATAAAAAAATTATTCGACCGCTTTTAGCTGTTTCTCGCAACGAAATAATAATCTATCTGAAAAAAAATAAGCTTTCTTGGCGCTTAGATAAAACTAATTTGGAACCTAATTTTTTACGTAATAAAATTCGCCATTTTCTTATTCCTTATTTGGAAAAAAAATTCAACCCGAATATTAAAAGAACTATTTTTAATTCAGTTGAATCAATTGCTTTAGACGAAAACTTGCTCTCAATATTAACTCAAAAAGCTTACTTGTCTTGCGCAACCCATTCAATATTAAAAATTTCCAAGCTAAAGCAGCTTCATCCGGCGCTTCAAAGAAGGGTTTTACGCCAAGCAATTACTCAAATTAAAACTAATCTTAAAAATATTAGCGCCGCTCATATTCAAGAAATTCTTAAAATTATTCAAAGCACGAAAAGCAAGTCTCACGTTGTAATACTTAAAAGATTGGAGATTAATCGAAAAGATGATAATCTAATTATAAGACTCAGACATAATAAATCTGTTAAAAAATCTAATTAAAATACACTTATGATTTCATAAAAATATTTTATACCTTGAATTAAGAAATGGATTTGTAATTCAAGGTTCTATATGTTTATGTAAATCTAAATTTCAAAAATGAAAAAATTATTTAAAAATATTGTCTTGACAATTTTAGTATTTCTCTTAATTTCAGGAATTTTTGTCCTGTACAACCCTCCCCAAAAAGCTCCTAAAGACATTTCACTTTCCACTTTAGCTAAACAAGTCAACGATAATCAAGTAAAAGATATTAAAGTTAACAGCAATAATAATCTTCAAATTACACTTAATGATGGAACAGTCGAAAAAACCACCAAAGAAACAAGTTCCGGAATAGTAGAAACACTTAAAAATTATGGTGTAGACGGTTCTAAACTTCAAGCGGTTAATATTAATGTTCACGGAAATTCGGGACTTGATTTCTGGCTAAGCGTCGTACTTCCCTTTTTGCTTCCTTTTCTTCTAATTGGAGCTTTTATTTGGTTTATGCTCCGCCAAGCCCAACGCGGAAATAACCAAGCGTTGTCTTTTGGAGTATCTCGCGCTAGGATGATTGATCCTAAAAATAAAAATAAAAAAACTACTTTCAAAAATGTTGCCGGGTCGAAAGAAGCTAAAGAAGAGCTTTACGAAATTGTAGAATTTTTAAAAAATCCTAAGAAATTCTTAAATTTAGGCGCTAAAATTCCTAAGGGCGTTCTGCTTTTAGGCCCTCCCGGAACTGGAAAAACACTTATTTCTAAAGCTGTGGCGGGAGAAGCTAGTGTACCCTTTTTTAGTATTTCCGGTTCAGAATTTGTAGAAATGTTTGTTGGAGTAGGCGCCTCTCGGGTTCGCGACCTTTTTAAACAAGCTAAAAAAAATGCCCCGTCCATTATTTTCATTGATGAAATTGACGCAGTAGGCCGTCTTCGCGGAGCTGGGCTGGGTGGCGGACATGACGAAAGAGAACAAACTCTTAATCAAATTTTAGTTGAAATGGATGGTTTTGACACTAACACGAACGTAATTATTATCGCCGCAACTAATCGACCAGATGTTTTAGATCCAGCCTTGCTACGTCCGGGAAGATTTGATCGGCGCGTAACGATGGATTTACCTGATATTTCCGAGAGAACAGCTATTTTAAAATTACATTCCAAAAACAAACCGCTAGCTGATGATGTAGATTTAACAAAAATTGCCCAAAGAACTCCAGGGTTTTCCGGCGCTGATTTGTTTAACCTTCTTAACGAAGGAGCTATCTTAGCCGCTAGGAGAAATAAACATACAGTTGGCATGGCAGAAATGACAGAAGCTATTGAAAAAGTTATTTTAGGGCCAGAAAGAAAAAGTCGCCATATTGATGTAGAAGAAAAGAAAGTTATCGCTTACCATGAAGCTGGCCATGCCTTGGTAGCGGCTAATCTTAAAAATGCAGATCCGGTTCAAAAAATTTCTATTATTTCCCGCGGACACGCCGGAGGATATACTTTCAGCACGCCAACAAAAGATAAAACTTTACATTCCAAGAATTATTTTATTGATGAATTATCTGTACTTTTAGGTGGATATGTAAGCGAAAAATTGACTTTTGGCGTAGTAACCACCGGAGCGTCTAACGACTTAGAAAGAGCTACTGTTATTGCGCGAAACTTGGTAACTCGTTATGGTATGAGTGAATTAGGACCGAGAACTTTTGGACATAAAGAAGAAATGGTTTTCTTGGGTAAAGAAATTCAAGAAGAAAAAAACTATTCTGAAAAAACAGCGGAAGAAATTGACCGACAAATTTCTGAGTTTATTAAAAGCGCTCGCCAGACAGCTCAAAATATACTTGAAAAGAAAAGAAAAATCCTGGAAAAAATCGCTAATCGACTTTTAGAAAAAGAAATTATTGAACAAGAAGAGTTTAACAAATTTCTAGAAAATTAAAAAACATAAAAAACGATGAAAAGCATTCCTTACCTCAAAATAATCCGGCGCTCTTGGGAAATCACTTGGCATAACCGCTATTTGTGGTGGTTTGGATTTTTTATAGCTCTTTCCAATATAGGAGGAATTAATTATTATTTTAATTCTCAAGATCAACAAGAATATAATTCAGCTAATCGTCAAAAATTTTTTCATTTTATTTCCCAGAACATTCATTGGGTAATTATAGGTCTTCTTTTACTTTTGGCTATTTATATTTTATTAATTGTTAAATATACTTGGAAGAGGCGCGCTTATTGATTCTATCAATAAACAATCTCAAAAAAAATTAGCTAATTTCAACTCGGGTATGACAGCGGGGAGAAAATATTTTTGGCGGATATTTTTACTGGCTCTGTCTTTAAGTTTGTTTATATCTTCTATAATAATCGTTGTTATTACTCCAGTTGTATTTTTATTTTTTAGCCATAATTATCTTATTGGTGCTTTTATGGCTGTCTTAGCCACCTTAATACTAATTCCTCTTTTTATTTTAGCTGCTTATCTTAAAATATACGGATATCTCTATATTGTTTTAGGTGATTTAAAATTTTGGCCAGCCTTAGAAAACGCTTATAAGCTTCTTCGCGAAAATATTCTTCCAAGTATCATTATGCTTTTCCTGTTTCTTCCTGTTGTTAGTATTATTTGGATAACAATTTTTTTAATGGTTATCTTTCCCGTGGCTGTCATTTTTTTCGGGATGGGATTAATTCTCTTTTTTATCGCTGGAAAAATAGGAGTTATTATAGCACTTTTAATCGGTTTAGCTTGTTTATTTATTTTTATGTTGATTTTCCGCAGTGTTTATGAAACTTTCGTTCAGGCGTTTTGGGTTTTGTTTTTTCAAAAAATTGCCAAGCCTAAAATAGAAGAATTAGTTAAAGAACCTCAGTTAGACTCTAATCCCGTTACCCGTGCTATGCCAATTATTGAATTAGAAAATAAAAAAACTGTAAAGGGTGATTAGCTCAGTTGGTTAGAGCGTTTCCTTGACGTGGAAAAGGTCACTGGTCCGAATCCAGTATCACCCACCAAAACCAGCCATTCCGATTTCTTGGAAGCTATTTTTTTTTGGGCGGCGCTTTGCGTCGCCCATTGATTTTGCGAATCTCCGCGCACAACGCAGCTCACCAAAAAGAGGAATTACTAACTTATTAAGCGTGACAACTGGATTTTTTTAATTTTTTTTGATAAGATAAATTCACGTGAAATTGCGCAAACATACAAAAGGGACCATAGCTCAGTGGTAGAGCAGGCGACTCATAATCGCTTGGTCGCAGGTTCGAATCCTGCTGGTCCCACTATAAATTAAATCTGATAGTGTTTATTGGATGAAATCCGAACTTTCTTTGAGTAAAATTCAGACATTGATTGACTGACACAAAATTGATCGGTTCGCAAATTTCTCAAATTTTCTCCGCTACGCTACGAAAACGAATTATTTATAAATTTTAATTTATTTAAAACTCAGATGACAAGAAAAAGATGTAAATGGGCAAATCCGAAAAACGAATTATATTGCAAATATCACGATGAGGATTGGGGCGTACCAGTTCATGATGATAGATTGCTTTTTGAAATGTTAATTTTGGAAGGTGCTCAAGCAGGATTATCTTGGGAAACAGTTTTGAAAAAAAGGGAGAATTATAGAAAAGCCTTTGATAATTTTAATCCGCAAAAGGTTGCAAAGTATAGTGAAAAGAAAAAAGAAGAACTTTTGCAAAATGAGGGAATTATTCGTAATCATTTGAAGATAAAATCAGCGATTCAAAATGCCCAAGTATTTTTAAAAATTCAAAAAGAGTTTGGAAGTTTTGATAAATATATTTGGAAATTTGTAAAAAATAAACCAATTCAAAACATATTTAAATCTTTATCTGAGATTCCTTCAAAAACAGAATTGTCAGATATAATTTCAAAAGATTTGAAAAAGCGAGGAATGAATTTTGTAGGTTCTACTATCATTTACGCTTTTATGCAATCAGTAGGAATGGTAAATGACCATGAGATAAGTTGTTTTAGATATTCTGTGGTAAAATAATACAATGTTTTTCTTTTTCCAATTCACCCCTAACCCCTCTTGGAAAAAGAAAAACGAAAAAATCAAATTTACAAGAACTAAACGAAAGCCTATCTGATGAATGAGAACGAAAAATATTTTTTGAACTTCTCCGTTTCGCTCCACCTTACCACGTTGCGCTCTCACTTCACTTCGTTCCGTTCGGGTCGTCTAACAACACGATATACGGTTCGCTCGCATACTCGCTCTCACAAATTTTGCAGATGAATATTAATTTTAATAATGTATCTGCAAAACTTCGTATATCTCCGCTGTTATATGAAATATTCTTTTTCTTTTTGAGCTATCGCCCAATTGTTTTAAAAAATTTTAGTTCTTCAGTGAGTCTTCTTTTTTCTTTTTTTAGCATGAAAAGTTTTGTGCACTTCTTTTAAGTGCGGATTAGTAATATGAGTATAAATTTGAGTGGTTGTGATAGAAGCATGGCCTAACATAGCTTGCACAGAGCGAATATCAGCGCCATTGATTAGAAGATCCGTGGCAAAAGAATGGCGTAAAGTATGGGGATGAACATTTTTAACCAGTCCCGCTTTAATAGCATAATATTTAACAATACGTTGAATGGAACGGGGTGTAAGACGTAAATCATTTTTTTCTTCAGCCATTTTTTTACTTTTGAATTTTTTTAAACTTTTAATATCTCTAACAAACAAAGCCGGATTAACATCATTTCGTTCTTCAAGATATTTTTTAACGGCTAAGCTGGCTGTTTTAGAAATAAAAACCACTCTGATTTTATTTCCTTTGCCTTGAACGCTTATTTCTCCTCTTTCAAAATTAAGTTTTTCACGATTAATGTTAACTAGTTCTGATACGCGAAGTCCGGTTGAGAACAAAAGTTCCAGGATAGCGCGGTCGCGAAGAGCTTTAAAATTGCTTCCTTGAGACGCCTCTAAGATTCTCTCCACTTCATCGTTCTCTAAAAATTCCACTTCTCTTTCAGGTGTTTTACTAATTTCTATTTTTTATGCTTGCAATGTTTTAATATCTCTTTTAGCCAGAAATTTTAAAAAACTTCTTAAGACAATCATATAATAATTCTGGGTACTTTTTTTTAAATTATGGTTTTTTTTATCTTGAAATCGGTTAAGATACATTCGAAAATTCCGAATGAGCTTATTTTTAATTTGATCGGCTTGGTTAATTTCCGCCCAAGCTAAAAATTTAGTAAGATAGCGATCATAATTTTCAACTGTTTTTTGTGATCGTCCTTTTTCTACTTCTAAATATTCTAAGAATTGGGTTTTTAATTCGCGGATATTCATAAATATATCAAATAACACTTAGCTACTGTTTATTATACCACAGTGGATAACTTTTTTGACAAAAAACAAAGTTTACTGTACATTTATCAACAGATAAAAATTAGGTTTTTGGCTGTTAAAATCGCTTTTACTTATTCATGTTAGTCTCTTGTTTAAACGATTTATAAGCCAAAAATAAGAAAGGTTAACACTATTAGTAAACTAATAGCATTCATTTTCAAAGATTTGCTAGGACGTAAAAACCTGAAGAAACTAAGAGTTAAGCTTTACCGTAAACAAAAAAATATCGCAACTTTTATTAAGGAGCGTCGAACTATAAAAATACTGCCTATTCTTAGAAATTATGCAGCAATAATTGTTGTAATCTCCAGTGTTTTCTTGGTTTGCGCTACTAATTTCGCCGCGGGACATAAGTCCAGTGGTTTTTTGTTCGGTTATTTTGGAACAAACGAAAATTATGATAGTCCTTTACAAGGAAAATTTTTTTTAGAAACAAATAAAATAACCAATGTGGCTCTAGCTCCTTTGGCAGAAGCTAAAACAGCGCCTAATCCACAAAAAACCAGTAACGGCAATCAAGCTAATACTTCAATGGTAATTCAAGGACAAGCTTTGGTAGCCAAGGCAGGTCCAATAAGGAAAGACCCAGAAGAAAATGGAGGGGTAAATATTTATAAAGTTAAATCAGGAGACACGGTTGGTTCCATCGCCGCTTCTCATCATGTTACAGTTAATACTATTCTTTGGGCTAATGCCCTTGATAATCCTGATTCCATTATGCCTGGAGATAAAATATTTATTTTGCCTGTTTCTGGTTTAAATTACGTTATTAAAGATGGAGATACTCTAGATTCTATTGCTAAAAAATATAAAGCTCAGAAAGATAAAATAATTTCTTTTAATAGTCTTCCAGCTAATGGAAAAGTTAGTAAAGGAGAAGAAATTATAATTCCAGACGGCCAAAAAGAAACGCCAACAAAAACCGCCCATTCTTTCAATATTGCCATTAGGCCATATAAATCATTTAACTCCACTGGAAAAATTCTTAGAGGAAAATCGGGATCAGGACATCACTTCCCTTATGGATATTGTACTTGGTATGTGGCTCAAAGAAAATATATTCCCTGGGGTGGAAACGCTGGTACTTGGCTTTATCATGCCAAGGCATCTGGATATGCCACCGGACGAAAGCCTCGCGTAGGATCTATTATGGTTTCTTCTGACTCTTGGTGGGGACATGTTGCTTATGTAGAAAAAATAAAAGGCAGTTTGATTACTATTTCTGAAATGAACTATAAAGCTTGGGGTAGAAAAGATTATCGCACCATTAATTATCACTCTCGATCAATCAAAGGATTTATATATTAATATCCATATCAAGCCATTTAAACTTAATTTTCCTTTCTGTCATTCCCGCGTAAGCGGTACTCCAATGAACCAGCCAAAAGTTTCAAAACTAGATTCCCGTTTTCACGGGAACGATAAAGACTAAAGTTTTGTCTGAATTATGGCTTAGTCTGGATAAGAAAGGGGAATTAATTAGAATCAGTTATATATTAATTTTGTGAACTAGTTTAAAAACTTCACTTTTTATTTTTCTAAGTGAAGTTTTTGTTATATTAAAACTATAATAGGCCAGAGCTAGCCTATCTTTTTTAGTGGCGCTACAGAAACAGAAAGTTTTTTAAGGCCTGCTTTAGAAAAAGCTACTGTAATAATATCTCCTTCCGACGCCACAATTAATCCTTTGCCAAAAATTTTATGTTGGACACGATCACCATCTTTAAAATGTGGGATAGGCTTGCTTATCGGCGAAGTAGATAATTCAGAAAATTTAATATCCCTTTTTAAATTATTTTTCCCCGCTACTTTTCCCTTATATATTTTATGTCCTACGTTACCTTCTACGTTACGCGATTCAACTAAAGACTCTGGGATATCATCTAAAAAACGTGAGGGCACATTGACTTGAGTAGAACCAAAAATATTGCGTTCGCTGGCAAAAAGAAGAAAAACTTTAACTTTCGCTCGCGTGATACCTACATACATTAATCGCCTTTCTTCTTCTAGCTCGTTTTCGTCTAGCAGACTTCTAGAGTGGGGAAATATGCCTTCTTCTAAACCAGCAATAAACACAATTTTAAATTCTAATCCTTTAGCACTGTGAAGTGTCATAAGATGCACTGCTTCATTGGCTTGATCAATGTTATCTGTATCAGCTATAAGCGCCACTTCTTCAAGAAACATTCGTAATCCTTCAGCGCCGGTATATTCGTCATATTTTTTAGCGACTGTTAAAATTTCTTGAACGTTTTCATGCCGCATTTGTCCTTCTTCTGTTCCATCTAAAAGATACTTTTCATAACCTGATCGGCTATAAACTTTTTGAATAAACTCTGTTAACGGCAGTTTATCCCTAATTTGAAACATTTGATTTATAAAATCGCAAAATTTAGCAATAGCGTTTAGTTTAGCTGATTGAATTTTAATTTTTTTTTGTTTATCAATTAAATGAAATTTTTCATTCCCTAAGTTTAAGCCGGCTTTAATACTATTCAAATTATTGCTTTTAGAAATACTTATCCAATTAGCTAAGGTAATCTTTCCAATTCCTCGTTTGGGTTCATTGATAATTCGTTCTAATGCTATTTCATCACTAAAATTTTGAATAAGCCGAAGGTAAGCTATCATATCTTTAATTTCTTTTCTCTGATAGAACTTTACACCCCCAATAATTCTATAAGAAATAGAATTTCTAAGCATAGCTTCTTCAATAATCCGCGATTGGGCATTAGTCCGATATAACACGACGAAATCATTTAATTTAAACTCTTTTTGATTTTTAAATTTTTCAATTTCACTTATTATAAATTCAACTTCGTCTCTTTCATTGCTCGCTTCATAAAGAGTAATCAATGGACCGCTTTTATTTTGTGTCCATATTTTTTTATCTTTACGATTAACATTTTTAGAAATAACGGCATAAGCTGCATCTAAGATATTTTGCGTAGAACGATAATTTTGTTCTAATTTTATTACTTTGGCATGAGGATAGTCTTTTTCAAAATCTAAAATATTTTGAATGTTAGCGCCTCGCCAAGAATAAATTCCTTGCCAATCATCTCCTACCACACAAATATTCTGATGTTCTTGGGATAATAATTTTATTAAAAGATACTGAGCATAGTTAGTATCCTGATATTCATCTACCATAATATAATGAAAAAAATTTTGATATTTTTTCAAAACTTCCGGATATACTTTAAAAACTTGAATGATTAACATCAAAATATCATCAAAATCTAACACATTTTGTTCCTGAAGTTTCTTCTGATAAATTTGATAAATTTTCCCAACTATTTCTTCCCAATATCCGTTGGCTTTTTGAATAAATTCTTCAAAATTTATTAGTTCGTTTTTAGCATTACTTATAGCGTTGAGAATAGCTTTTGGCTTGAATTGGTCAAGATTTATTTCTAATTCTTTCATCGTTTTTTTTACTAATGCCAGTTGATCTTGATCATCATAAATATTAAAAGAGGATTTGTAGCCGATTTTCTCAATTTCTTGGCGTAGAATTTTGACACAAATGGAGTGAAAAGTGCCAATATAGGGCATATCCGACAAAGAATTATAATTTGAATTATTTAGAAGAAAAGTAATTCTTTCTTTCATTTCTTGAGCTGCTTTATTGGTAAAAGTAACGGCTAGAATTCTCCTGGGGTTGACATTTTTTTCGCAAATTAAATACGCCACTCGGTGTGTTAATGTTCGCGTTTTGCCAGATCCCGCTCCGGCAATAATTAAAACTGGTCCGCTAGTTGTGATGACTGCTTTATATTGAGAGGGATTAAGTTTTTCTAAAATTTCACTCATAACAAATTAAAAAAATAAAAAAATATAGCTTACTAAAGAATTAAAATTTTTGAGAAATTCCTGTTTGAGAACTAAAATTTTATCTAAAAATTTCCATGGGTTGCCGTTGATTGAGGGGAAATTTTTGGTTATAAAATTTATAGTTCGAGTTTAATTTTGAAAAAATTTTAATTCTTCAGTGATTTCGGCATAGCTAAATCATTTTAGCATTTTATTCTTAACTGGACAAAAAGTCTTTTATATTGTACTGTTTGTATGTAAAAATTTAATTAGCAAGCGCTGGTTACGGAGGGGCTCAATGAGGGAATTCACCGATGACGAGTGTTATGCTGAAAAAAATATGGCTTTAAACGCCAAGCAAAAAGAAAGAGTGACTAAAGATGTAAAAAGACACGAAAAAGATAGTGGTTCCCCGGAATACCAAATTGCGCTTTTTACTGAAAGGATAAAAAAACTTACCAAACATCTTAAAAAAAATAAGAAAGATTTTCATTCTAGAAGAGGACTTTTAAAAATGGTCTCCAAAAGAAAAAAACTGATGAGTTATTTAAAGAAAACCAACGAAAAATCTTATAAAACATTGATAAAAAAATTAAAATTAAAAGGTTAAAACCAACACAAAACTGGTGATTGGCAAAAACTAGAGTTAGTTTTTTTATTTATTTAATTTATAATTTAACTAGACATTTATGAGTATTTACAAAGAACAGCGGGTGGGAGTATTAGTTGATATTCAAAATCTTTATTACTCTGCTAGGGTACTTTACAATAAAAAAGTCAATTTTGGCCAGATTTTAAAAGAAGTTGTTAGTGATCGAAAGTTAATTCGGTCAATTGCTTACGGCATTAAAACTTTAGAAGGTCAGGAGGAAAAATTTTTTGAAGCTTTAGAAAAACAAGGGTTTGAAGTTAAAACTAAAGATCTGCAAATTTTTCCCGGTGGCGCTAAAAAAGGTGATTGGGATGTAGGTATTGCCGTAGATGCCATCAAAATGTCAAAAAGTTTAGATGTTATTGTTCTAATTTCCGGCGACGGAGATTATATTCCTTTAGTAAATTATATTCAATCAACTACCGGTTGCCGAGTAGAAGGAGCTGCCTTTTTAGAATCAACTAGCAACAAGTTAGTAGAAGAGTTAGATAGTTTTACTAATATTAGCGAAAACAAAAAGAAATTTTTGATTTAATATTATCTTATGCAATAGACTAATGTATATATTAACGCTTTCACAGTATTTATTTGAAAAAAAATAAATTGCATAAAATAAATTTCAAATTTATTTTTATTTTACCGACTTTTTTAAACTAAGCTTTATTTTTTGACAAAACCGCTTAAATAAATTATTATACAATTAATAATGATTAAAAGTTACCTTAGTTAATGCGTAACAGGCACAATAGTGAGTTTAAAATTTAAACTCTATATCGTGTTTATAACGTCATTAGCATAAGGGCTAAACGTTTTTTATGGAACAAAAAAAATGGTCCCTTCAGATCGGAGGGAGAATTCTTGAAGTTGAAACCGGTCAGCTAGCCAAACAAGCTAATGGCGCTGTAACAGTTCGCTATGGTGAAACAATTGTTCTAGCTACGGCTGTTATGAGCCAGAAAGCTTCGCGTGTGAACGAATATTTTCCGTTAATGGTAGATTTTGAAGAACGCTATTACGCCGCTGGAAAAATCAAAGGTTCTCGTTTTATCAAACGAGAAGGCCGTCCGTCAGATGAAGCTATTTTATCCGGACGAGCGATAGATCGCACTATTCGCCCACTTTTTAATCATCGCATGCGCAATGATGTTCAGGTAATTTTAACAGTTTTGTCATATGATGGCGAAAATGATCCCGGTATAGCGGCTATTATTGCCGCTTCAACAGCGCTTTCTATTTCTGATATTCCTTGGAATGGACCAGTTGCGGCCGTCCGAGTTGGAAGACTTAATAATCATTTAGTGCTTAACCCAATTAACGGTGAATTAACCGAAGGAGATTTAAATCTTTTGCTTAGCGGAACTCAAGATAAAATTAATATGATTGAGTGTGGCGCTAAAGAAGTCAGCGAAGAAGATATATTTCAAGCTTTTACTTTTGCTAAAGAAGCTATAGCTAAAATTACCAATTTTATTCTTCAAATCCAAAAAGAAGTTGGCAAAAAAAAGTCAGAACCAGTTTTACTTCAAGGAACTCCAGAATTTGAAGCTAAAATTAAAAAGATGTTATTGAAAGAAGGGATAGCCAAAGCACTTTATGATGAAGACAAAAAAATAGTAGAAAAAAGGACCACTTCTATTCAAGAAAAAATTACCCAATATATTGAAGAAAATTTTGTTGAAGAAGCGGAAAAATTAAAAGAAGTGGCTGAAATTGTTTTTGAAGAAGTTTCTAACGACATCGTACATAAAAATATTTTGGAAAAAGATTTGCGTCCGGACAAGCGAAAATTAGATGAGATCAGATCTATTAATTGCCAGGTAAAAGTTTTACCTAGAACGCATGGTACTGGACTTTTTACTCGCGGGGAAACTTAAGCCTTAACTATTACAACTCTTTGATCGCCCGGAGATGAACAAGTAATTGATACCATGGAAGTAGATACTAAAAAAAGATATATTCATCATTATAATTTTCCGCCTTATTCAGTTGGCGAAGTGCGTCCGATGCGAGGGCTGGGTCGAAGAGAAGTTGGACACGGAGCCTTAGCTGAAAAAGCGCTTATTCCAGTGCTCCCCAATAAAGATACCTTCCCTTATACCACCCTTTTAGTCAGCGAAGTTTTATCTTCTAATGGTTCCTCTTCTATGGCTTCCGTATGTGGTTCCACTCTCTCTCTTATGGATGCCGGTGTGCCAATTAAAAGACCGGTTAGTGGAATTGCTATGGGAATAATTGTTAAAGATGAAAATGATTTTAAAATCTTAACTGATATTCAAGGATTAGAAGATCATTATGGCGATATGGATTTAAAAGCGGCCGGAACTGAAAAAGGTCTTACAGCTCTCCAAATGGATGTTAAAGTAGACGGAGTAACTTTACCCATGCTAAAAGCAACTCTCGAACAATCCCATAAAAATCGGCTGGAAATTCTTAAAAAAATAACCGACACCATTGCTAAACCTCGCACAGAGATGTCTCAATACGCTCCCCGTATTATTGTTATGAAGATTAATCCGGATAAGATTAGAAATGTTATCGGCGCTGGCGGAAAAATTATCAATGAAATTATTGATGAAACAGGAGTCCAAATTGATATTGAAGATGACGGTTCTGTTTTTATAACTTCAACTGATAAAACCAGTGCTGAAAAAGCTCAAGAATGGATTAACAATTTAACTCACGAAGTAAAGCCGGGGGAAATCTTTAACGCTAAAATAACTAAAATAATGAATTTTGGAGCTTTCGCTGAAATTTTACCTGGGCAAGAAGGATTAATTCACATCAGCGAAATATCAGATAAACGTATTGAAAAAGTAGAAGATGTTTTAAAAGTCGGTGATGTAGTTCCTGTTAAAGTTAAAGAAATTGATAACCAAGGACGAATTAATCTTTCTGCTCGTTTAATGAAAAAACCTAAAGATGTTTAAATATCTTAATTTAAAATTAGAGATTTATTAAGTTAGCTTTATTGTCCTAGCCAAAATAAAAATTTTACTGTAAAATAGAAGTGTGAAATAGCACTTCTATTTTTTAATAAAATAAAAATATACTCTGTTAAATATTCCATTAAATCAGATTGTGCCAAAGGCATAATTTAACAGAATAAAAAAATGTTTCAAAACTCAACTAATAAATCTATTCCTTCAAAAAATAATTCTTCGTCGGCTAATAAAAACAGTTTCCAACCCAAAAACCTTTTTATTCATACGATGAAAAAAGACTTAAAAAATCTAAGCAACCCCAATTTTAATATTTCTAAAGGATATTCTCCATCAAACACAAATGTTCCAGCTAAACCGACGCAAGATTCTGCTTCTAAAGAAAAAACCAGTCCTTTTTTGAGCCAAAAAAATTGGGACCAAAAAGAAGTTTGGAGTGAAAAAGAAAGAGGAAAAGAAAAAACAATTCCTTCAAAGCTTTCCACGAACACTTGGCAAAAAAATAAAAAAATAGCATTAAAAGAAGAGACGCACGGAACAAAAAAAGTACTTGTTGCTATCATTATAATTTTTATTTTCTTAGCCGTTGGACTAGGAGGATATTATTTTTGGAAAACACGTTTAAATAACACACCGAAAACCGCCATGCCTATACCAAGTGAAACACCAGCCCCCGCTCAATCCCAAACATCGCCGGAACAAGATACTTTTTCTGTTGATAAACCTAATTATTTAAGTGTTGATATTAAAAACGTTGATAAAACTGGCTTAGAAAAAAATTTGCAAGATTATGTTAATAAAGTTTCTCAAACAAAAATAACTTCTCCTCTTGAGTTTACAGTTACAGATACCCAAAATAATCCAGTTACTTTTCAAGTTTTTGCTCAAAAATTAGGTTTGACTTTACCGCAAAGCATTTTATCACAATTAGGACCAACTTTCAGTCTCTATATTTATAATGATAATAAGGATACTCGCTTAGGATTGGCTTCTCCAGTCCAAAATAGCCAACAAGTTAAAAAAATATTGTTTGCTCAAGAGAAAAACTTGCCTAAAGATTTGAAAGCGCTTTTCTTATCCACAAAATATACAGCTAAAACAATTGCTTTTAACGACGGGAATTATAATGGAGTGGCTATTAGATATTATAATATTATTTCTCCAGAAATTTTATCCCTTGATTACGCTTTCTATCAAAACCAACTCTTAATTGGCACTACTAAAATGACACTTCACTCTATAATAGACTCTCTTCAACAAACAACACCGTCTTCAAGTTCTTAATTATATTTAAACTGTGGATAACTTGTTTAAAAAATGGCCTGAAGGTACTATAATTCAAAAAGTAATTTACTTTTTTAAAATATTTTTTTTATTGAAAATTGAAATAAATTAAAAAAATACTATTTAATGTTCATTTTTTAGCTAAAATAAACATCTTAAGCGCAAATTAAATTGACTTTTGTTCAATTTATTGCTATAATAAGGACATAGTATTCAAAGTAACTTAAAAAATTATGGTTACGGCGGAATAGTTTTCAATCGCAATTTCCCCCTATTTGCGATTGAAAACTATTCTGCTGTTCAAGTGTTTTTATCAACGTATAAAAACCGCTCCAATTTTTCTGACATTGGAGACCCAAAATAAAAACAAAAAATCACTTTTTTAAAACAAAAATAAATATAAAAAAGTAGTTCTTTACATTTAAAGGCGAAAGCCAGAGAATGGTAGAATAAAAAGCATTCAAAAAAAGTCAGAAAATGCTTAGAGTATCATATACATAAAATACATACGATTTATTATAATTTTTGATGCCTCTCACCCGGGCTAAAAAATTTCCAATTTGTATGTTAGTGTATGACAAACACTGAGGCGTTCTACAGCCTATGTTTTTTCTTATTGGGCGTTTGAGAGCGCCTCGGTTTCCTATTAACTGAGCAGATTTTAAGTACACCGAGGAAGGTGTTTTTTTGTTTTTATAAATTACGCTATAATTAATTTATGGCTAAAAAAACAAATAATTTGGGAAAGTTTGGAGAAGATGCGGCCGTTAAATATTTAAAAAAAATGAGATATAAAATTCTTGATCGGAATTTTCAAAATAATTCTGGCCGAAGAATAGGAGAAATTGACATCATCGCGCGCGATCCTCAAGAAAAAGAATTAGTTTTTGTAGAAGTAAAAACTCGCCAATACCCTAAATTTAAAGATACTAACCCGGAAGAAAATATAACTTATATTAAAATGAAAAGATTAACCAGAATCGCTAATGTTTATCTTAAATCTAAACATTGGGAGGATTCTAAATATCGTTTTGACGCTATATCCGTATGGCTGGAACCAAGTTCAAAAAAAGCTAAAATAAAACATATCTTCAGTTTATAATAGACACTAAATAATTTTTTTGCTATATTTATAGTATAAGTTTATAGTATATATTACCAATTATTAATTGTTAGATTTCACAGTGTTATTTACACTATTTCAAAAATTGTAAACAATGTTGAGGTTTCTTACAGATTAATTTATTAAATATTTTTATGGCTCTTAATAAAAAAGATTTGGTCGAACTTAGGGAAGCGCTTCTAAAAGAAAAAGCTGAATTAGAAAAGGATTTAAATCGTATTGCTAAACCAGTTGACAAAGAAGAAGGCAATTATGAAACTTCATATGAAGATATTGGCGCTAATAAAGATGACAATGCCACTGAAGTTGATCAATATACTCAAAATTTATCCATTGAAGATACGTTAGAGAAAAAACTCCAAGATGTTTTAGACGCTTTAGAAAAAATGGAGAAAGGAGTTTATGGTATTTGCGAAAATTGCAAAAAAGAGATTCCTTTGAAAAGATTGAAAGCTAATCCAAGCGCTCGCGTTTGTATTAAGTGTTGAATTTTTTACAAATTTTCAGACAAATGCTTAAATATAAGAAAAAAAGTTTTAGTTTTTATTTTTTATTCGCGTTTGCATTATTGATCATTGATCAAGTTTCAAAATATATAATCCGCTCAAGTGGCGGATTTTATATTTGCAACCAAAATTTAGCTTTTGGAATAAAACCGCACATAGTTATACTTTTTTTATTAATTTTGGCAAGCATTTTTTTCATTAATATTGGTTCAAAAATATTCACCTCTAAAATTAAAAGTAATTTATTGAACAGATCTAGAAAGTATAAATTTAGAATTTTAGAAATTTATTATCTTCCGATAATTTTAATTTTTATGGGCGGAATATCAAATATTATTGACAGAATATTTTTCGGTTGTGTAATTGACTTTATTGATTTAAAATTTTGGCCAGTGTTTAATTTAGCGGATGTTTTTGTTACCACAGGTGCTATAATAATATTAATTCAAACCATTAAACAAAATTCTTATGTCAAGTAAAGTTTTATCTGCCGCTACAATTGGTCTTAAAAGCAAAGTAGTAGAAGTAGAAGTAGATACAGTTTCGGCTGGGTTGCATCAATTTAACATTGTTGGTTTGCCTGATACAGCTATTAAAGAATCCCGCGATCGCGTTAGTTCAGCTATTAGAAATTCCGGATTTAAACCACCCCACCGAGCTGGTCGAGTAACTGTTAATCTTGCTCCAGCCGATCTTAAAAAAGAAGGCCCTATTTATGACTTACCTATAGCGCTTGGTTTCCTTTTAACCACTAAACAAATTGATTTTGATTTTTCCAACCGGCTATTCTTAGGAGAATTGTCTTTAGATGGAAAAGTTCGACCAGTCAAAGGAGTTCTTCCCATAGCGCTTTTAGCTAGAAAAAAAGGAATAAAAGAGTTATATGTTCCTGCAAAAAATGCCTCAGAAGCAGCCGTAATTGATAAAATAAATGTTTTTCCAGTTAATTCTTTAACGGAACTTTTAGAACATTTAATTGGCCAAAAAGAATTAAGCTTAACTCCTAAAATTGATTTAAAGGAGTTATTTTCTTATGAAAAAACAGGTATTGATATGACACATGTTAAAGGCCAAGAACAGGCTAAAAGAGCGTTAGAAATCGCAGCTGCCGGTGGTCATAATGTTATTCTTAATGGTCCGCCCGGATCTGGAAAAACACTTCTAGCCAAAGCTACGGCATCAATTTTACCTAAACTTACAGTTTCAGAAGCGTTAGAAGTTACTAAGATTTTTTCTATTGCCGGACAATTGCCTCAATCAACACCACTTATAACTCAACGGCAATTTCGTTCTCCGCACCACAGCGCCAGCGCAGTTTCTTTAGTGGGAGGAGGTTCTTTTCCGCGGCCGGGAGAAATTAGTTTGGCTCATAGAGGAATATTATTTTTAGATGAATTTCCTGAATTTTCTCGCGTTGTCTTGGAAAATTTACGCCAACCCTTAGAAGATGGAGTAATTACAATCTCTCGCGCTCAAGGCACTTTAGAATTTCCGGCTCGATTTACACTTATCGCTGCTATGAATCCATGCCCTTGCGGCAATGCCACCGATCCAGAAAAAACTTGTTCTTGCAGTCCAACAGCCATTATAAAATATCAAAGAAAAATTTCTGGGCCAATTTTAGACAGAATTGATTTACATGTGGAAGTTCCGCGTTTAAGTTATGAAAAACTAGCCCAAAATTCTTCCGGGGAAAGTTCTCAAATAATACGCGCCCGAGTGGAAAAAGCGAGAGATATTCAAAAAAATAGATTAACTCAATCAAATATTATAGCCAACAGTGAAATGAACGGAGAACATATTAAGAAATTCTGTTATTTAGACAACGACTGTGTATCTCTTATGCGAAATGCAGTATCCAGTTTTCATTTGAGCGCCAGGGCCTATTATCGTATAATAAAAGTTGCTCGCACTATTGCCGATTTAGCCAAAGAAGAAAAAATAAAGCCCGCGCATATCGCTGAAGCTATTCAATATCGCTTTAAAACAGAATAGAAAAACCTTTAAACCTTAACTGCAAGAAATTCAAGCGTTGTTTACAGTTTTGAAATAGTGTAAATAACACTGTGAAAGCTAACATCTTCTGGGGTTTTTGATTTAGAAATAAACCATGTTTTGGAAATTTAAAAAAATTTACAGTTTATTGTTCCTTTCTATTATGATTTTAGCTGCTTTTAAGGTTTCAGCTTTTTTCTCCAAGAAAACTGCTTCGGTAAATTTTAGCGGAGTTCAAAAAAATATTACTCTTAATGATAATGGATTAAGTTTCAAAATAACTACCAAAGCTGACAAAATAATTGATATGTTAAAAGAAGAACATATTCAGTTGTCTGGTCGCGACAAAATTATTCCCGGTAAAGACACTTCTCTTTATCCCTGAATCAACATTAGAATCAGACACGCTTTTCCGGTTAAAATTTTAGTGGATAATAAAACTCTTAAGGGATATGCTTTTGGAATAACTGTAAAAAAAGCTTTAGAAGAAAATCAAATTACCTTGTCTCATCTGGACAAAACTTCTCCCGGTTTAGATGCGTTAATTGAAAATAATTTAACTATAATTATTACGCGCATCAATATTGAAAATATAGTCAAAGAAGAAGAAATAGCTTTTAAAACTATTGTTGAAACTAATCCAAAACTAGGCTGGCGTGAAAAAAAAATTAAACAACCCGGAGCTAAAGGAACTAAAAAAGTTAACTATCGCATAACTTACAGAAACGGAAAGAAAATTTCTCAATTAGCTTTAAACTCAAAAATAATTCAAGCACCTATTCCGCAAATAGAAACTCATGGCGCTTATATAAAACTTGGAAAAGGCCAAAAAGGCCAAGGCACTTGGTATGTTCAACCATCATATTTAAAACAACTTTTTTCTCCTCTGGTCGATAATTTTGCCGCTAGCACTTCACTGCCAAAAGGTTCTTATGCTAAAGTAACTAATTCCGCTAATGGAAAATCTATTATTGTTCAAATCAATGACTATGGGCCACAAGGTAAAAAACGTATTATTGATTTAGATAAAAAAGCTTTTGCTAAAATTGCTTCTATTGGCGCAGGAGTTATTACTGTCAAAGTAAAACCAGTCTTAAATTAACTAGAATGAATAATATAAAATTTAAAAAAAGCCTTGGACAAAATTTTTTGAAAGATAAAAATATTTTAAAAAAAATAATTTTAACTGCTAATTTAAAGACAAAAGATAACGTAGTTGAAATTGGACCGGGGGAAGGTATTTTAACCAAAGAATTAGTTAAGTATGCCAGAAAAATAATAACTATTGAAAAAGATGACAGACTAGCTTTGGAATTAAATTCTCTTTTTTATAAAAATAATAAAGTAAAAATTGTCCATGATGATATTTTAAAAATAAATTTACCAAAGCTTATTAGAAGTTTTAAAAAATCAGTTTCTACTCCAGAGACTGAATCCCCAAAATATAAAGTTATCGCCAATATCCCTTATTACATCACTTCGCCCATTATCCGATTATTTCTAGAAACTAAATATCCACCACAAGAAATGATTCTTATGGTTCAAAAAGAAGTAGCTGAAAGAATTATTGCTTTACCCCATAAAGTACCAAATAAAAATAAGCTTAAAAGCCCTAATTTACAAGGCAAGCCCGGGCAAATGAGTATTCTAGCAATTAGTGTGCAATACTATGCAAAGCCAGAATTACTATTTTATGTAGATAAAAAAAGTTTTTTTCCGCAACCAAAAGTAGACAGCGCTATAATTCGTATAACACCTTTTGATCCTATTTCTAAACATTCCTCAAAATTTTTTCGTATAGTGCGAGCCGGTTTTGCGTCTAAGAGAAAAACACTTTTAAATAATCTTTCGCACAGCTTGCATTTACCTAAAATTAATATTGAGAAACAACTAAAAAAAATTGGAATTAATCCAGTCCAGCGAGCGCAAGAATTAAGCGTAGATGATTGGAAAAAAATAAGTCGCTTACTATTTTGAAGAAATTATAATCAAGTCATTTAACTTAATTTTCTTTTTTGTCA
>Ga0114931_10000958_pt1 | contig 36466 bp, 31 predicted proteins | sample 2SBtaG_FD_89579 | JGI IMG/M metagenome (GOLD analysis project Ga0114931, IMG submission 89579) | Deep subsurface microbial communities from Kolumbo volcano to uncover new lineages of life (NeLLi) - 2SBTROV14_V59a metaG | ecosystem: Environmental > Aquatic > Marine > Volcanic | place: Kolumbo... | reverse complement strand
CTAAGGACTCGCTCAACCAGGGACTGACCGTCGCGTTCCGGTCGGGCGCCGTCATGGGCATGGTGGTTGTGGGCTTTGCGCTGCTTGACGTGTCCGTATGGTTCTTCGTCCTCAACGCCCTCGACTTTGGCGATGACTTGCGTGTCCTCACCACCGTCATGCTGTCGTATGGCATGGGCGCGAGCACGCAGGCCTTGTTTGCTCTCGTGGGCGGCGGCATCTACACCAAGGCTGCGGATGTCGGCGCACCTCGTTGGCAAGGTGGAGGCGGGCATCCCCGAAGACGACGCGCGCAACCCCGCCACGATCGCAGACAACGTGGGCGATAATGTCGGCGATGTCGCAGGCATGGGGGCCGACCTTTACGAGTCGTACTACGGTTCGATGCTCGCGACCATGGCTCTGGGCGCCGCTGCTGCCTATTCGATCCACGGCCTGGGGGATCACGCTGCGGGTGTGGCGATGCGCTTGGCGTCGGCGCCGATCGCGCTTGCGGGAGCAGGCATTCTTTGCTCCATTCTTGGCGTCTTCACCGTTAGGGCTCGGGAGGGCGCGTCGTTTATGGAGCTGCTCAAGGGGCTGCATCGCGGCGTTTATGCAGCGTCTGCGCTCATCGTCCTCGCTGCATTTGGCTTGCTCTGGCTGCTGCTGTCACCGGGGTCGGGCGATGCAGGAGCCGCTGCGTTTGAAGCAGGCGTGCATTGGTGGGGCATCGGGCTTTCCATCGTGTCAGGGCTCGCTGCGGGCCTCGTCATCGCCTACGCCACCGAGCACTACACCAGCTACGAGCATGAACCCACACGCAGAATCACGCTGCAAGCCATCACCGGTCCAGCGACCGTCATCATCGCAGGCATTGCAGAGGGAATGAAGTCCACATGGGCTTCGCTCCTCACAATCGTCGTCGCCATTATCGCTGCCTTTGTCTTTGCAGGGGGAGGCGAGCATTTCCTCATGGGCCTCTATGGCGTGGGCATCGCTGCTGTGGGCATGCTCGCCACGCTGGGCATCACACTCGCCACCGACGCGTACGGCCCGATTGCGGACAACGCAGGTGGCAACGCAGAAATGACTGGCCAGCCCGATTTCGTCCGTGAACGCACCGACATGCTCGACTCCCTTGGCAACACCACCGCAGCGACTGGCAAAGGCTTCGCAATTGGCTCCGCAGCGCTGACCGCGCTCGCTCTGTTCGCTGCCTATATCCAGGTTGTGCAGACGCAGCTCGTTGAACAAGCGAACGTGGGATCATGGCAACCAACAACTGCGATCAAGACAGCGGCGCCAGAAGGCGGTACGTGGGCTGTGTATGCGGGGCACCACCGCTTCGCCATCGCGTCGTCACAAGACAACGAAGACGCGTTCAGCGCGGGGTTGGTCATCGACAGGACGCAGGTCGAGAGTGACGGCGAGCTCGATCGGCAGGCTGCGTACTACATCGAGCCCGCAGATGGCCTGCCCATGAAGGACGCTCGCCTGTGGCGCGTTGTTTCGCAGGTCGACAACCCAACGTTTCACCCCTTTGAGATCGTCTCCGCAAACAACGGCTCGATCGCTGACATCCTTGCCTATTACAACGTGACATTTATGAATCCCCGCGCCTTGGGCGGAATGTTCATTGGCGTCCTGCTCGCGTTCCTGTTCTGCGCTCTCACCATGAGCGCCGTCGGCAGAGCCGCCAACGCCATGATGCAGGAATGCCGACGACAGTTTGGCAAGATGCGCGAAGCGTTTCGCAAGCAGGGCCTCAATCCCGAACAGATCGCGGACCCGTTGCAGTGGCCCAAGCAGGTCGAAGCGGATGGCGTTCTGTATCCCGACTACGCCCGTTGTGTGACCATCTCCACCGCAGGCGCACAGAGGGAGATGATCATCCCGGCGCTGCTTGCGATCACTGTGCCAATCGCTGTCGGGCTGATCCTTGGTGTACCAGGAGTGATGGGGATGCTGGCGGGCGGACTGACCAGCGGGTTTGCGCTGGCTATCTTCATGGCCAATGCAGGCGGCGCATGGGACAACGCCAAGAAGCTCATAGAGTCTTTTGGAAAGATCACGGCGAATGATTTTCTGGATGTCGTCGAAAAGCGCGAGTTGGTCCCCGCTGCCATCCGCGGCGACATCGAACGTCGAGCCACGGATGCGCGTGAAGCGGGAAATGGCGACCTTATCGTCTTTGGCAAGGGGTCTGAGGTCCACAAGGCGACAGTTGTAGGCGACACCGTGGGCGATCCGTTCAAAGACACGTCGGGCCCATCGCTCAACATCCTCATCAAACTTATCTCTATTGTTTCCGTCGTATTTGCAGGACTTATCGTCAAGTTTGGCCCCATCATCGCAGCCTGGATCGGCCTTGACTAACATGTCTTGTGTCGCTCCCTCTCCCTCTGGGTAGGGGCAGGCGAGAGGGATTCTTCGTCTGGTGATAACATTGCGAATGATTGGACAATGTGCACAGCCTGCGCCTCGCTTCAGTTGCGCATGGCAGACGCGGATCGTCCATGTGCGATTCTGACATGCCTTCCGTTGATCTCATCATTCCGACATACAACGCCTTGCCGGCGCGCCTGGACCGGGCCGTCGCCAGCGGACTCAAGACATCATGGATAGCGCGCGTGCTTGTTGTGGACGACGGGTCGTCACCGCCCGCGCAGCCATCTGCCGCCAGTGATGGGCGCGTGCAGCTCGTCCGGATGCCGGCAAACGCCGGACCCTCCGCAGCGCGCAACGGCGGCCTCGATCTGTCGCAGGCAGAGTTTGTTGTGCTACTGGACGACGACGACGAACTCCTGACTGGCGCCAAACAGGCGATGGACCTGGCGACCCATCTTCGCGCTGCAGCCGTCGTCTCTGCGCGACTGGAAACGACAGAGCAAGGGCGCACGCGACGCCGGACCGTCCCTGCTGCATGGGCTGATCGCGTGCTCCCTGCGCCCAGCGATGTTTTTACGCCAATCGCGCTCTTCGGCGCGTCCGGCATGGTGATCGGTCCCCAAGCGCTGAAAGCGAAGCTGCGCTTTGACGAGGCATTGCGCGTGGGCGAGGACCGCGAATTCCTGCGCCGAGTCGCCGACATCGGGCCAATCGGCGTCTGCGCTGAGACCGCATTGCGAGTGACGCTTCATACCAATGCCGACAACCTGACATCAGCGGCGAACTTTTCCCGCCGAGTGCGCGACTTCCTGGCGATCCTGGCGCGCCACCACAACGCGCAGAGCGATGCGCACTTCAACGCCGCTGCGCACTGGCTGCTCAATCAGTTATCAAAATCCGGGACTGACGACGAATCCTGGGATCTGCTAAGAGCAGCGTTCCGGGAGCACGGGTGGGCGGTCCCGCTCAAGCCGCGTCTCCGCCGTCTTCTCCGCCGACCGCGCACTGCGCGCATGTAACCGACATGCGTGATCGCTTGCGCGCATCGGCGATGCCGCTAATATATCCTGTTACTATCAATATTTACGAAGGCGTTGCGCCCGTGCAAGCGCTCGATTGGCGTGGCAACGTGAGCGACATTGACTGGCCGGAGCACTCACTCACCGGGGAGGACCAATCACAGAGACGCCCCGCCAGAAGAGACGGCCATTATATGAACGGTTCTCAGTCGCTTGCGTGCGCTTCGCGCAAGCCGCTTGACCCACCACCCAGTTCGCTCGAGCATTGCGCTCGCTCGCCAGACAAGGCGATCCGGTTCGCCCGGTTCCCGCTCGTAGTCATACGCCGACAGTTGTGGACCGACAACGCGTTCGACCGTGCGTATGTCGCGCAGCGACAGGAGCGTGCGGTAGCGACCGTGGCGTGAAGGATCAAGAGGCGCCATTGTGAGGTGTTTCCACGCTGCTTCGCTGGGTAGATAGCCAGGCTCAGCCCGTTCGTGGAATCGAAGCATTTCCTCGCAAAACGTTTCTCCGAGGAAGGCGCACAGTCGGCGCAATTCACGTTCAGGTTGAGCAACGAGCGACTCATACCGGATGACGGCGTAGCGGTCAGGTCCAAGCTGGCGAGCAGCGGCGCGCTGCCGCGCAAGCGTGCCGCGCACGTGCCGAGCGACCCGCTGCACGGACTGGCCGGCCATCCAAGGTTCACGCTGGAGAGATGCGACAACGTCGCGCGGATCGCGATAAATATGAATAATTTTTGCGTCGGGAAAGACTTCAAGAATGCGTGCGAGGCGCTTTTCGTGCCGGGGCGTTTTCTCTCCCAGACGCGGCGCGCACTCGTTCGTAAGCGTGCGCAGCATCCACAGCAGAATTGATGCAGCGGAGCGCCCGCCGTCGTCGATGTGCGTGCGCAGCGCCTTCGCATCGAGCCCCAATTCCATCCACCACGGCTGTGAAGTCGCCCATGCGGCGTACTGCTCGACCTGATCATCCCGCAGTGGATCACTGAAGTGGATCGACGGATCGAAACGGCAAAAGAAGTGGGTTTCGGGTGGAATGGCGATGCGCGGCTGGCGCATGAGCATCGCCTGAAGGAGTGTCGTGCCGCTACGGCCAGCGCCCACGATGAAGAAAGGGGCCGCACCCTGCACGTTATTGGGACAAGCTCCCCCGCCCGAATTGTCCTCTTTCCGAGATCCACCGATCATCGGTGAATCATACATTACGCCAAAGCGCGGAGACGAGCGCCAACCTGCGCAGAACCGTCGCTAAGCGCATTCAATATCCGCTCATGCCGAGGCCGTGTCGCAGTCGTCGCTCACGAGCGCGGCGATGCAACTTGCTATACGAATAGGATATATTACATTGGCGCCGACATGCCGGCTGGCGCCACAGACATCCTACAGCCGCCCGATTACAACCACAGCGCACACCCGATCTGGCACGCGCCCGAGTCTCTCCGCCACAGTCCGAAGCGGCGCTGCAAGCGCGAGGTGCGCCAACGCGCCTGTCGGCGCCCATGTCGAATTCAACTTGCCGCGGCGCAAGCCGTTGCTCCAAGTCACCTTGCGTCTTCTTTGGCTCGTTCTAGCCATCCCATAGCACTAGGGATAATGGTTTTCTCGTGCTTCAGCGCTTTGAACACAAGGGATTTGCGCGCCGTAAAGCATTGAATTCGCATTGGTGCAATTAAAGCGGCCGGTCGTCTCTGCAGCGAAAAAAATCGCGCGCCCTGACGTCAGACGGAGCGCCGTTGGCTAATCTCTTTCTCTTGCGCCATTTTGAGCTCAAGCTGTTTCCGAAGCGGCCCGAACCCCGGTGACGACATCGGCACACCCAGCCGCTTCCCCACACTTCGCGCCAAACGCCGCCCGGACCAAAGCGCCGATTCTGCACTATCCATCGCCCACCAGCGCATTCGATCGGACGGACCACTCGCACGCTCATATCCCATCGCCTCAAGTAGCGGTCCAGCTACGCGCTCGACAGTTCGAACATGCCGAGGTGAAAGAGACGTCAATCCCTTCCCCACCACGCCAGCCTCGATCGGCTTGATTGCGTCGCTTCTCCGCTGAATCTCACCAGCTGTAAAAACCGACGATCCTCGGTCGGAATGCTGCAACAACGCAGGCTCGAATTGCTCTCCCAGAAAGTTGCACAAACTTCGAAGTGTTGCTTCTGGCTCGCAAACCAGTTTTTCGAATTGCATACTGTAATATTGGTTTGCTGGCAAGGCGCGTTGTCGTTCCAGATGCCGCCGCATCACCTTCGCCCATGACTTCGCGTGGCGAAGAACAGAATCATGCCCACCCCAGCGAAGCTTGATGATGGATGCGACGACATCACGCGGGTCGCGATAGATATGCACAATTTTTGCGTTAGGAAAGAGATGGAGTATACGCTCGACGCTCTTTTGATGGGCGGGCGTTTTTTCGCCGAGTCTTGGCTTGCCCAGCTTCTCCCGCCATTGCTCAAGCATGTTCACGAACATTGCCTTCGCAGACCGCTCCCCGTTGATTGTCGCATCGCGCAGGCGCTGGGCATCCAACTGCAGATCCTCCCAGAACCACAATCTGCTCGCACGGCCAATGAGCCGATCGACGGCGTCGTCATCGGCTAGAGGATCACCTTCAAACAACGCAGGATCCCATTCAACAAAAAAATGCGTCTCAGGCGGAATGGCGATCCGGGAGTGCGACGAGAGAATCGCCCTGAGTAGTGTTGAACCGCACCTACCGGTGCCCACAATAAAAAACAGACCCCGTTCGATGTCCGCGTCACAGCCCTCACTCAGCGAACGTACAGCGGCATCATTGCGCAATTCTCGCACGCTGAAAGTATAACCTCCGCCGCGCTTGCCCTTGCCCGGTTGAGCGGTCTAGGGTCCTGCCCATGGAAACAAGCCCAATCGCGCGCAAGCAGTCATCGGCGTTCACGAGCCCAGCAAGCAGAGGACATTCCGACGAGGATCTTGCTGTGGCGATCGCCCGCGCGCTGGATGGAGCTAACTGCGAGAATATCGTCGTGCTCGACGTGCGAGGGGCCAGCCAAGTGACCAACTTCACGGTCATTGCGTCTGGAACAAGCAATCGGCAGATTCACACAGCGATCACAAAGGCTGCGGAAGAGGCTGCACAGCTTGGCGCCAGCGTGTTTGGCTCGAGTGAGGACGCCAATGTCACCTGGGCGTTGCTCGACCTTATCGATGTCGTCGTGCATGTTTTTGAACCCATGGCGCGGGCGCACTATGCGCTGGAGATTCTCTGGGGCGACACGCCGCGAGTCGACTGGCGCCCAGCAGCGACACGGTCCGACACAGCGCCGCCACCGGCAGCGGATAGCGACGCCGACTAACACCCCGCCACCACCCGGCGCCACCCCCACGCGCGCCTTGCTTCCACACGAGTGCAACAGCGCTCCCATACACTTCCTGTACATGACGCGCGCGCTTTCCCTGGCGAACAAATGCCAGCTGCTCTTCGGAGCCGCAATTGTCGTGTTGCTTGCAGCGGCGCTCGCGACACCTTGGATTCGCCTGCGCTTCGTCATCGACGAAAGCCTGCTCGATACGTCCCGGCAGATCGCCCTGCTCTGGCCTGGCGTGCTCGAGACCGAATCTTCGCTCGAAGCATTCCTCGACGATGACAAACCAAGTGGTGACGCTCGACCAGCCCAGCCCGAGCGGCCAACCGGAAACGCAACATCAGCGCAGCCGCCCACGTCAGCGACTCCCGCCTCGGCGACAAGCCCGGCGCCGGACGACCGCGTGCGGATCGCTGTGGCGCAAGCAAGCGCGCTGGAAGCTCTCACCACAATGCACGGATTTGCGGCCGCCGCCGCTGGCGCGATCTTGCAGGATCCGTCGCGCAATGAGTACAGCAATGCACTGTGGGTTGGAGCGGCTCGAGTGCACCATTACGCTCGCGTTGTCCGCGACGATTCGGGCGCAATCGCAGCGCTGGTGTTCGTCGAGCATCGCTCGCCGCGCGCAGCGTCGCTTCTCTTCGTCAATCGCGTGTACATCCTCGCTGCGGGCATGCTCGCAGGGGCGCTGGCGATGTTCGTGTTTTATCTTATTCTCAAGAGGATTATTTTCAGTCCGGTTCGTGCGCTGCGCGACACCGCCATACGCATTGCCCAAGGCGAAGCATCGGCGCGCGCAGACATCCAAACAGCGGATGAATTCGAGGACCTCGCTGAAGCCTTTAACGCGATGCTTGCGTCGCTCGAAGACAGCCAGGGACGATTGCGCGAACTCAACCAGTCGCTTGACCTTCGCTTGACAGCAGTTTCGCAGGCGAACGTAGCGTTGCACGAATCAGCGCGCGTGAAGAGTGAGTTTCTCGCCAATATCAGCCACGAACTTCGCACGCCGCTCAACTCCATTATCGGGTTCGCCGATCTGCTGCTCGAGGTGGCAGAAGGGGACAGCGAGGGGGAAGGCGCGCGATTCCCCGCCAGACGCCAGAAGCGCGTGCGATACCTCGAGAATATCGTCGTCGCTGGTCGCTCGCTGCTCGAGATGATCAACGACCTGCTCGAAATGGCGAAGCTCGAGGCGGGTAAGACCCAGGTGCGCATCGAGCCATGCAACATTGTCGACACGTGCGAGGGATTGCTCGCGCTTATCCGCCCCCAGGCGGAGCGCAAGCGGATTCAGCTGAAGCTGGAAGCGCCGCGACAGGCGCGTAGCTTTTCTCACGAGTTCGAAAGCGTCACTATCGAAACCGACGCGAGAAAGATGCAGCAGATTATTTTTAATTTCCTAAGTAATGCTGTTAAATTTACGGGAGATAAAGGCGCCGTCACATTGCGTGTGGAACGCGTCCTCGGGGGCGATGCTGAAGAGCGTGTGCGCGTCAGCGTGCTCGACACAGGCCCGGGCATTCCGCCTGAACAACGGGCGCGAATCTTTGACAAGTTCACGCAACTTGAAAGCGGCCACACGCGCGGCCATCCGGGAACCGGTCTTGGACTTGCCATCGCAAAGCAGCTCGCCGTGCTTATCGGCGCAGACATTCAGGTTGAAAGTGAACTGGGCAAGGGCGCCATGTTCAGCGTCATCGCGCCGGTGCGAATGCGCGTCGTTGCCGACACTGACAGCGCCAATGCACAGGCCCGCGAAACGGGCCGCCACGCGACCCACGTTGATGACGCTGCGGAACTACCGCAACCCGGCCCGCGATCAGCGGCGGCTGACGACGCCGCTGTCGCAGATTAGCGGGGCGCACAATCCTGAAACCATCGCACTTGCGCGCTGCGGTCGCCCAAACACTCCACGACGACAACGTCAATCTGAAAAGCGTCCGCAGGCGCTCGGAGCGCGCGCGTCGCAGCGCGTCCCGCTCGTTGCAACCGTCGCACCTTCACAGGATTGACCGCTGCCTCACCGGGGAATCTTCCGCCAGCCGCACTTGCGACATGCCGAGTCTTGACCTCGACTATCGCGACGGCCAGGTTGTTTTTCGTGAGAAACACAAGGTCTACCTCCACCCCACCAATTGAGGCGTTTCTCCCCAAGAGGCGCAAGCCTTGTTTTTTCAGTACGCGCTCCGCGACGCGCTAACCAACGATGCCCAGCGCATGAGGCCCACCCCTGGTCGCTGCACGCCATTCACGCCGCCTCAGGCGAACCTGAAGATTCGGCACTGGTGACTCCTCGCTTTCAAGATCTGTCACGCAGCAGATACCGCTCCACCGCAAACTGGAAGAGTCGATCCTGCATTTGCTTAATATTGGTCACGCTGCCTCGACCTATAAGTTTGTCGAGATATGCCTGCTCTGCCTCCTGCAGGCGCTGCGCCCGAAGTTGAGATAAAATAGTCAGCTGCGCCTCAAACAGGGATGTTGAAGTCTGGGATACATTTTCCAAAAACAACCAATAGGTATCGGCGCCGACGTTGACCGGACCAGCCGTCGCTCCCTTGGCGAGCGTGTGAGCAGCGTCATTGAGCGGTTTGGGGCCGAAAACATTTGACTCAGCGATCGTCGAAGCATCGAGCTGAAACGCGCCGCTTCGCGGGTACAGCCCACCTGCTTCCCTGTTCCAATCACTTTCTTGGCGAGCGATATCTGCAAACGGCGCCTTGGTCGCCAGATCAGCAGTAATGCGAGCGATGCGCTCCGTATCGTCGCTTGGCGCACGAATCATTCGCAACACGATTGTCGGCGGTGGATTGAATTCGTCGTTTCTTCGTTCGTATTCGATCTCCACATCCCGCCAGGACACCTGTGCGTTGTCTGCAAGCGCTTTACGCAGCTGCATGCGGAGCAGTTCCTGATCAAGCATTTCCTGCGCTTTGCCCTCAAGAGACAAACCTTCCTCCTGTTGAATGGTGCGCTTCGCTATCTGCTCGCTGCCAGCGTTCTGACTGACAAGCGAGTCGCGAAATTGCTCAACAAACGAGAGCAGTCCTTTGCGCTGTTCTGGGGTGAGCGACGCTTTGGCTTCCGCGAGCAGCAATTCGTTGACGATCTTGGATTGCAGCGCACGCGAGATTTCGCGACGTGCAAACTGCAGCCATTCCTTCGCAGAAACACGCTTGGCTTCCGCGCGCAACCGGGCGTCCATGGGCGCAAGGAACGAGGACGCGAATACAGGCCGGCCATTGATCTGACCAACAAGCGCATCCACGTGCACAACCGCGCTGTCGCCAGACGCGCCTGGGCCAGGATCGCTGGCGCGCTCGGCTTCGCTTGACGGCGCGCCTATTCTCGCAGCGCCCTGTCGGACTGCCACGTCTGATCGCTGTTCGTGCGCAGCGTGCGAAGGAGGCCCAGCAATGACGCGAATGGTCGATTCGTTCGTCGCCGCCACTGTCGCGATGATGGACGTCGACGCGTCGCTGTTGTCATTGGCGGGCAGCTCAGTGGCTTGTCTCCTTGCGCGGCGCTCGACGCCGCCTTCTTCCGCGCTGGCGTTCGCTGCAGGCTGCACGCTGTGAAAGGCTGCTGCGCTAAGCGAGGTCTTCGCAGGCGGCGCCTGCCTTGCGCATCCAAACGTACACAGACTTGCGCATACGCTCGCGACAAGAGGTCGCACGCGCCTGCGGTGTTGTGCAAATGCTCCGCTGGTGACTTCGACACAGTCTTGCATCATGGAATACCCCACGTATCGCCCCAGCATGTTGACCGTCAACCACACGCTGGTTACGACCATGGTAGTGGTCTCTTTCGGCTCGCTCAACGCTTACACGCTAGACTTTGCGAAATAGGCCTTGGGAAACATCAGCGCAACACGCCAATAACGCGGCTCTTGGGATTGGAAAACGACATGAACACGACTCCAGGCGGAACGCAACCGGATTCAGCGAGCGACGCGCCAAAGATCATTGTGGACGCTGACTGGAAGGCCCAAGCGCAGGCGGAAAAAGACCGCCTGGCACAGCAGGAGAAGACAAGCGCAGCGACGGGCTCGGCCAGCGCCAGCGGGCAATCCGGCGAGCCCAGCGATCAAGGTCCGACAACTCCGTTCGCGGGCCTCGTCGCGACCCTCGCGACCCAAGCGCTCCTGTACCTCGGCGCCATTCCAGACCCTGAAACAGGTCGAGCGATCGTCGCGCCCGAGCACGCCAAGATGCACATTGACATGCTGGCCGTAATTGAAGAGAAGACTCGTGGCAATCTCACCAAGGACGAGGAAGAAGAACTCAAGGCCGTGCTTCACGAACTTCGTATGCGCTTCGTGCAGCTTGTCGGCAAACTCGATGAGCTCATGGCGGAAGAACAGCGAAAAGGCGCGGGCGACAACGCTCCATCAAGCGCAGCTGACGGCCCCAACTTGTAGGCGCGATCTGCGCTTCCATCGAACCGACACCTGAATACAGACCCCCCTTATGAACACATTACATTATTTATCACCATAGAATAGTACGATCGCAGCAAGTCGCATTGATCGTCCTGTCGGTTGTTCACCACTTAATCCGGCGCCGCCAGCAACGCCTCGAGCATTCACTCTTCGCGTACGCTGCCAGCGGTTTCTTCGGCTTCACTGAGCAGCGCCTCGCCAAACTGCACAGGAAGTCCAGTCGGTTCGTCAGGGCTTGCGCCAAGTGACTCCGCAACATGGGCGGCTTCCTCAAGCATTACAGCCTCGTTAATTACTTCTTCGACCGGCGGTTCCGCAAGATGCTTGACGACAATATCGCGATGCGCGTGGAAGCCTGTGCCTGCGGGAATCAGGCGGCCAAGCAGCACATTTTCCTTGAGACCGTCGAGTGGATCCTCGGCGCTCCGCAACGCTGCCTCGGTGAGCACCTTGGTTGTCTCCTGGAAGGACGCGCCCGAAAGCCACGATTCTGATTGCAGCGACGCTTTTGTAATGCCCAGCAGCAGTGTTCGGCCCGTCGCGGGCTTTGCCCTTGTCGTCTTGGCGCCGTCCTGGCCTTCGGCTTCGGCTTTAGCGTTCGCTTCACGAAGGTCGTCTTTTTTCGCCATCGTGTCCGCTGTGAGCAGCGTTCCACCAGGATCCACGACGCGCACCATGTCGCTGGTCTGGCGATTGGCCTGGCGAAACGTGGATTTGTCAACGATGTCATATGGCAATAGATCTGTGTCGCCAGGCGACTCGACGCGCACCTTCCGCAGCATTTGCGCAAGAATAGTCTCGATATGCTTGTCGTTGATGGGCACGCCTTGCGCGCGATACACGTTCTGCACTTCTTCAAGCATGTAGTTGTACAGCGCTTCTTCGCCTCGAATCTTGAGAATGTCGTGAGGCACAAGTGGCCCAGCGGTGAGCGGATCGCCCGCCTGCACGTCGTCTCCTGCATGAACAAGTAATTGCTTGTCCCGTGGCACATGATGGTCCTGCTCGATGCCTGAATCGTAGACGACGCGGATTGTCATCTTCCCCTTGCGTTTGTCAGAATACAGTTCGACCCGGCCAGACAACTGCGACATGACAGCGGGCTCTTTGGGCTTGCGCGCTTCAAAAATCTCAGTTACGCGCGGCAAGCCGCCCACGATGTCCTGTGAACCAGACGCCTGTCGTGGCTGCCTGGCGATCATTTGGCCAGCCTTGATCTGCTGCCCCTCCTTGACTTCGATGCGCGCCTTCGCTGGCAGGTAATGAAAGTCAAGAATCTTGCCATCCGCGTCTTCAACCACCAATTGTGGGTGTTTTTCGCCCTTGTGCTCAATGACGACAAGCGCCTTGGCGCCCTGCCCGCCGTCTTCTTCTCGAACGGTCTCACCGATTTCGATATCGATGAATCGAATTGCGCCAGATTTTTCCGCAAGGATCGGAGCGCGGTGCGGATCCCACATGAGCAGCGACTGCCCCTTCTTCACTACTTCACCAGGCTTGACAAGAATCGCTGCGGCGTAGAGCACCTTGTGTTTTTCGTATTCGCGGCCCTTGGCGTCGAGAATTGCGATCTCACCATTTCGCTTGAGCGCCGTGAGAACTGTTGCGCCTTCTTCGGTCTCTGTCTCCACTTCATTGCAATCGCGAATCTCAATGACGCCTCCATGGTTGGCGATGACGCCACGATCGATCAGCCTCGTGGTGGCGATGCCGCCCGTATGGAATGTGCGCATCGTGAGTTGCGTTCCTGGTTCGCCGATCGACTGCGCGGCGATGATGCCGACAGCCATGCCCAATTCGACGAGCCGACCTGTGGACATGTCCATGCCATAGCACTTGGCGCAGATGCCAAAGTTGCATTCGCAGCTGAGCGGCGATCTGACGAGTACGGCTTCAATGCCAAGATCCTCGATCTTGCGGGCGGCGACCGCGTCAATTACACCATTGGCTTCGACAATAATCTCATCGGTGATTGGATTGGCGATCGTCTGCATGGACGTTCTGCCCAGCACCTGCTCGCGCAGCGGCACATCGATTTCTTCGCCCTTATAAATCGCGCGTTTCGACACGCCGTTGGAGCATTGGCAGTCTTCTTCACTGACGATGACGGATTGCGCGACGTCACAGAGCTTTCTCGTGAGATAGCCTGAATCTGCGGTCTTGAGCGCCGTGTCCGCCAACCCCTTGCGGGCGCCATGCGTCGAGGAGAAATACTCGAGAACGTTAAGCCCCTCACGGAAGTTGGCGCGAATAGGGGTTTCGATGATGTCGCCGCTTGGTTTGGCCATGAGGCCTCGCATGCCCGCGAGTTGCTGCATTTGCGAGATATTGCCACGGGCGCCAGAATCCGACATGAGGTAGACGGGGTTCTTGTAGTGTTTGCCTTTTTTCGAATCAATCGGAAGATAAGCGCCTGTTTCCGGATCCCGGCGATCATTGCGCAGTGTCTTGACTAGTTCTTTTGTAATCTGTTCCCGGCAATGCGCCCAGATGTCGAGGAGCTGGTTGTAGCGCTCGCGCTCGGTGATGTTGCCTCGCGAGTAGTTCTTCTCAATGCGCTCGACAAGCTTCTGCGCCTGATCAATCAGTTCCTGTTTTCTTCTGGGAATGCGCAAGTCAGTGATGCCAAATGACAGCCCCGCGTTCGTTGATTGCTTGAAGCCGATCGCTTTCAGATCATCAAGCAGGTCGATCGTGGCGGGCCGACCGCAGCGGTCATAGCAATCCGCGATGACGCGAGCAGCGCCACGTTTGCCAATCGCGCAGTTGTAATATGCCATGCCCTTGGGCAAAATATCGGCAAAGAGCGCTCTGCCCACCGTCGTGACGACTCTCCCTGTAGCGGACAAGCGTTTGATTGCCCCTTTTTCGGACTCCACCTGTTCGCCAAAACCATCCAGCCTGATGACAATGCGCTCGTGGAGATGAATCTGGTGATCATCAAACGCAAAAATTGCTTCTTTTCTGTCCTTGAAATGGCGAAGGTCCTTCTCGTCGCGGTCGTCGTCCTGGTCCACAATGGTCAGGAAGTACACGCCCATAACCATATCCTGCGAAGGCGAAATAATCGGTTTGCCGTTTGCGGGGGAGAAAATATTGTTTGGCGAGAGCATGAGGGCGTGCGCCTCAGCTTGCGCTTCAATGGAAAGAGGCAGATGCACCGCCATCTGATCGCCGTCAAAGTCCGCATTGAACCCCGTGCACACGAGCGGGTGCAGCTTGATCGCATTGCCCTCAACAAGCACGGGCTCAAACGCCTGAATACCCATGCGGTGAAGCGTGGGCGCGCGGTTCAACATGACGGGATGTTGGTAGATAACTTCTTCAAGAATATCCCAGACCTCGGGATCCCGCCGTTCGAGCATGCGCTTGGCGCTCTTGATAGTGTCCGCGAAGCCATGCTCCTTGAGCTTGCGAATGATGAAGGGCTGGAAGAGCTCCAGCGCGATTTTCTTTGGCAAGCCGCATTGATGCAATTTGAGTTCGGGTCCGACAACAATGACCGATCGAGCGGAATAGTCGACGCGTTTGCCCAGCAGGTTTTCACGAAAGCGCCCCTGCTTGCCTTTAATCATGTCTGTGAGCGACTTGAGCGGTCTGCCGCTTGAGCCGACGACCGGGCGTCTACACCTGCCGTTGTCAAAAAGCGCGTCGACCGCCTGTTGCAGCATGCGCTTTTCATTGCGGATGATGACCTCAGGAGCGTTGAGGTCCATGAGCTTCTTGAGGCGGTTGTTTCGGTTGATGATTCTGCGGTAGAGATCGTTGAGATCACTCGTCGCGAAGTTGCCGCTGTCGAGCAGAACGAGCGGACGCAGATCGGGTGGAATGACAGGAACAACGTCGAGCACAAGCCAGCCCGGATCATTTTCAGAATGTCGAATGTGCTCGACAAGCTTGAGCCTCTTGGCGTAATCCTTTATTTTCTGCTTGCTGCGCGTCTCGTTGAATCCCTGGCGAATAGCGGCAGCTTCAGCGTCAAGGTCGAGGCGATCAATCAACTCACGCACAGCTTCGGCGCCCATGAGCGCCTTGAAAGCGGAGCCGAACTTCTCATAGCTGATGCGATGCTCCTCTTCGGTGAGCATCTGTTTGTACTCCAGGTCCGTGTCGCCCGGGTCGACGACGACGTAATCCTGGTAATATACGATCTTTTCAAGATCGCTTGTTTTCATATTGAGCAGGGCGCCAAGGCGGCTGGGAATCGCCTTGAAAAACCAGATGTGCACAACGGGCGAAGCGAGATTGATGTGGCCCATGCGCTTTCTGCGCACGCGCGAATGTGTGACCTTCACGCCGCAACGATCGTAGATGATGCCCTTGAACTTCGTGCCCCGATATTTTCCGCAGGCGCACTCGTAGTCCCGCTCGGGCCCGAAGATGCGCTCGCAGAACAAGCCGTCTTTTTCTGGACGATACGTGCGGTAATTTATCGTTTCAGGCTTTTTCACTTCGCCGTAAGACCACGAACGAATGTCCGTCGGGCTGGCGAGCGTGACCTTGACCGCTGCGTAGTCGTTAATTCGTTCGTAAACGCTTTCTGGCATTGTTAATCATCTCCGCGATATGCGGTGCGTCGTGTTTGATTCATCGCTGTGGCGACAACTCATCGCCCCGATCACCGACGCAACAACGTCGGATGTTCGTCGACGGCTAGCCCAATGGCATCCCTGTGGGCGGCGGGGCGATGAGCCACTGGCCATCAATTCGCCGAACTTCAAACTGTTTTTCTTTGTCGTCGTCGCGCGGTCCCTTGTACCCGACGATCGCACGGTCGCCGTCGACCGAAACGACCGCCCACGTCAGCTCCTTAAGCGATGTGGTGATGTGGCCCAGGACAGCTTCATAGACTGCTTCACCAGCGGTTTCTTTCGCTTTTTTCATGCCATCAATTGTGTCGCTCAGTTTGAATGTGCCCGAGGCGTTCGGATCGCATATTGCAATCGCTTCATCAAACCTCGCGTTGATGAGCAGATCAAGAAAGTTCGCCACGGCTGCGGTTGGCGCAGCCTTCGGGTCGATCTGTGCGTCAGTTGAAGGAGTCGTTGGCTTTGGCGCTTGCTGTGTCTGTTTGGGCGCGGTGTGCGTGGCTGCCACGACGGCGCTGTTGTTTGTCTGTGGCGCCGCCTCAGATGATGCTTTGTCTGCAGTCGCGGGCGCCGAGTTGTTGGCAGGCGCCTGTGCGCCGCCTGCGTCCTGGGAGGATGTTTTCGCTGATCCTTCGCCACCTTCGCTGGCGCCGCCACAGGCGCTGAGCGTCACACCCGTTGCGACAGCAACGAGCATCCACAACGTTCGATGACAGTTACGTGCCATGGTCGTGCATCTCCTGTTCTCACCATCCACCAAACGAGCGAAACAATGTTCAAAGCAATGGCGCCTCTTCGATCGCGCGTTTCTCAAGCGTGATATTGAGGCAAAGGCCCTTGATTTCATTGCATAACACATCAAAAGCCACGGGCATGCCCGCCTGCAGCGTATTGGCGCCCTTGACCATGCCTTCGTAGATTTTTGTTCTACCTTCGACGTCATCAGATTTCACGGTGAGCAGTTCCTGAAGGATGTGAGCGGCGCCATAGGCTTCGAGCGCCCATACCTCCATTTCGCCAAACCGTTGTCCACCCGTTCGCGCCTTGCCGCCAAGCGGCTGTTGTGTGATGAGCGAATAGGGCCCGGTCGAACGCGCGTGAATCTTTTCATCAACAAGGTGGTGCAGTTTGAGCATGTACATGAAGCCGACAGTCGTTCGTTGGTGGAAGGGTTCACCGGATCTTCCGTCGAACAGCTGCACCTTTCCGCCATGCGGGATTTGCACAAGCATTTCATGGGCTGGAGGTGGCTCGTGCCCTTTCGCAAGCTCCGTTTCGCGATCGCGGACATGCGTGTTCGCAGCGTCGATCGCTTCGTGAATCTCATCTTCGGTTGCGCCGTCGAAGACAGGCGTCACCGCCTGAAAGCCAAGCACCTGGGCGGCCCACCCCAAGTGTGTTTCGAGAATCTGCCCCACGTTCATCCTACTTGGCACGCCAAGCGGGTTGAGCAGGACGTCGACCGGCGTGCCGTCCTCGAGAAAGGGCATGTCTTCGATCGGGACGATTCGCGCAATGACACCCTTGTTTCCATGCCGACCTGCGAGCTTGTCGCCAGCGGACAGGCGGCGCTTGGTCGCGAGATAAATCTTGACGAGCTCGAGCACGCCCGAAGGCAGTTCATCGCCACGCTTCATATGGGCGAGCTTCCGCTGCTTCTCCGTCTCAATCGCTTCGATCTTGGACCAGAAATGGTTGCGGACTTCCTCCGCTTGCGCTCGAACTTCCTTGCCGCCTTTCACCCACTTGATGTCAAAGGTCTGAATTTGCTCTGCAATGACCTCGCGAATGTCCGAGGCGCCCACTTTCTGGCGTGTGGAAGGATCAACAATCTCTGTTCCCACAGCGGCATTGATCTGGCCGACCATAGTCCTGAAGAGGGCGATCGCTTTGTCGTCCTGTTCCGCAGCGTACCGGTCCATCTCGTCCTGAAGCTTCTTCTTCTGAGCCTCATTCATGTGGGAGCGTCTGCTGAATCGACGGGCGCCAATGACGACGCCTTCCGCCCCGGAGGGTACTTCGAGGTAGTCGTTTTTCACGTCCTCTCCCGCACGACCAAAGATGGCGTGCAGGAGTTTTTCCTCTGGCGTGAGCTCGACCTTTGACTTTGGCGACACTTTGCCAACAAGAATGTCGCCCGGTCCGACACGGGCGCCAATGCGCACAACGCCGTCTTCATCGAGATTGCGAAGCATTTTCTCCGAGACGTTTGGAATATCGCGCGTGAACTCTTCTTTACCAAGTTTTGTCTCGCGGATTTCGACGTCGTAGGAATCAATATGAATGCTCGTCATTTCGTCTTTGCGCACGATGCGCTCGGACATGACGATGGCGTCCTCGAAGTTGCAACCGTCGAAAGTCATGAACGCGACAAGCGCGTTCTTGCCGATAGCGAGTTCGCCTTGCTTCGTCGAGGCGCCGTCTGCGATGATCTGATCCTGCGCGACCTTTTCGCCAAGCGCAACAATGGGCTTTTGGTTGAGACAGGTTCGCTCGTTGAGCCCGACGAACTTGCGAAGGATGTATTCATCCGCATGATCAAGAACGATGTGGCTTGCATCGACCGCAGTGACGACGCCGCTGCGCCTTGCGCGAATCACCATTCCCGAGTTGGCGCCGACAACCTTTTCCATGCCCGTCGCGACGCATGGCGGCGTGACTTTGACAAGCGGCACCGCTTGGCGCTGCATGTTGGAGCCCATCAACGCCCGGTTGGCGTCATCGTGCTCGAGGAAGGGAATGAGCGACGCGGAAACGCCAATGATCTGCTTGGGAGCGATATCAATGTACTGCACCTGGCTGGAGTCGACTTCGACAAGCTCGCCGCCCATTCGCGCCAGCACATTGCCTGCGCGCAACTTGCCAGTGTCGTCGGTTGAATCAGTGGGCGTCAGGACGGCGCGCGCCTCTTCGTCTGCGCGAAGATGGGTGATGTCCCCGGTGACTTTGCCCTTCTTGACGACGCGGTAGAGCGTGCGCAGAAACCCATATTCGTCGATGTCTGAATAGAGCCCCATGGACGCGATCAGACCGATATTCGTGCCTTCAGGTGTTTCAATGGGGCAAATTCTGCCATAGTGCGAAATATGCACATCGCGCACTTCAAAGCCAGCGCGCTTGCGGTTGAGGCCACCTGGCCCCAACGCGCTGAGGCGCCGTTCGTGCACAAGCGTCGACAGCGGGTTGGTCTGATCGACAACCTGCGACAATTCGCTTCTGCCAAAGAAGAAGTCGATGGCGGACGACACAGATTTTGAGTTGACAAGATCAGAGATGCGCGCAATCTCATCGGGATCCTTAACACTCATGCGCTCCTGCACGGTTCTGCGAAGCTTGAGAAACCCCTTGCGCATTTCTTCGCAGGCAAGTTCGTCGAGTGTGCGAAGTCGGCGGTTGCCAAGGTGGTCGATGTCATCGACCTGCGCCGCTGCCCGACCTGTTTTGGGGTCTATCCTGCTGCTTCGCAGGTCGAGGATATATTGCATGACGCGCAGAAAATCCTCCGCGCGAATGAACATTTCGTCCTCGGGAACGCTCAGGTCGAACTTGCGGTTGATGCGGAACCGACCAACCTTGCCAAGTCGATACCGATTGTCGTCGAAGAATTTTTCCCTGAAGAGTTGTTTGGCTTTCTCAACCTGGGGCGGATTTCCCGGGCGCAATCGGGTGTAGATCTTGAGGACAGCGGCTTCGTATTCGCTGCTTGCGGTCTCTGCAAACTGTTCGAGTCCTTCTTCCGCGACCGTGTTCAATATGAGGGGGTCGCCCACATTGGTTATGACGCGGGCTGTCTTGAGATTGGACTCTTGGATGGCCTCTATGCGCTCGCCAATCTCGCGCCCTATGGGCACAATCTCCTCGCCAGTCTCCACGTCCACGATCGGCTGAGCGGCGCGGTGCTCGGGGCGAAGATCCTCGACTGCGACATCCTTGATGTCATAGAACAGACTGAGCAGCACCTCGGTTGACGCGAGATCTTCATCGAGGCAGCGGAGGAATGTTGTCGCTGGGATCTTCGTCGACTGATCGATCCGCATCAACAGGACGTCTTTCTTCGTCACCTCGATTTCAATCCACGAGCCTCGCTCGGGAATGACGCGGGCCGAGTGCAGCGGACGATCGGCCTCTGCTGAGACAATGGAGAAATCGACACCCGGCGAGCGGTGCAACTGGCTGACGATGACGCGTTCGGCGCCATTGACGATGAACTCGCCGCCCCCGATCATCGTGGGAATTTCGCCCAGATACACACGCTCTTCGATGATGTCGGGATGGTCCTGCCTGCGCAGACGCAGCCCTACCCTGAATGGGTAGGCATAGGTCAGGCGCAGCTCTCGACACTCGTCCGGCGTGTATCGAGGGGGCTCAAGGTCGTAATCGAGGTATTCAAGCGAAATTGTGCCGTCGTACGACTGGATCGGAAAGACTTCGCGCATGAGCGCTTCGACGCCGACCCGGCTGTCGCGTTTCGTTCTCACCTCGCTGCGCTGCGTGAATCGCTCGTAAGCGTCGCGCTGAACCCGCGTTAAATTTGGAACGGGGATCGTGTCCCCACGCTTGGAAAACTCGCGCACTTTGGTCGCGGCCATCGGTTCCCTCGCGATGGTGTCGGGCAGCGCATGGCAGCAGTCGCTGGCTGCGCAGCCGTCCCCTTGCTGTGTCGATCTTTGATGTTCTCACCCGTGTCGCGTTAAACAACAGTGTAGCCAGCCTACTCTACATTAGCAAGCCCGCCGCCACACCTTGACGCAACCCGAACAAACGTTGCTCCCAGCAAGTGCACACGCCACACGGGACACGCTTCGCTTCACCGCTGAACCGAGCGGGGTGAAGCAAGGCGACCCGTCCAGACGGGCAATGCTGCTCACTTGATTTCGACAACCGCGCCAGCCTCTTCGAGCTTGGCCTTGGTGGCGTCGGCGTCGTCCTTGGACAGCCCTTCCTTCACCGGCTTGGGCACGTTGTCCACCAGTTCTTTGGCTTCCTTGAGGCCCAGCCCGGTGACCTCGCGGACGACCTTGATGACCTGGATCTTCTTCTCACCAAAGCTGGTGAGCACGACATCGAATGAGGTCTTCTCCTCTTCCGCAGCGCCTTCACCACCAGCAGGGCCAGCGACCATGACGGCGCCACCCGCAGCGGCTTCGATGCCATACGCATCCTTGAGATACTCACCCAGGTCGACTGCGTCTTTGAGCGTGAGCTCAGCGAGCGTATCGCCCAACTTGACAATGCTTTCCGCGAATTCTTTGGTCGCGACGGCTTCATCTGACATGGCGTCTTCGCCTTTCCTGCTGTCGCTCGCGGTTTCCCGCCAGCGTTTGCGCTCGAAGAGGGGCTGAACCATTCAGCCTTTAACCCGCCAGGGCCAGTTCGAGTCTGGTTCCTTGTTCAATCGTTCGCTTCGTTGCGTCCGGGGCGCTTTTCACTCTTAACGCTTTGCCTATGTTTGTGTGTGTTCAGGCGACCTTCTCGATCGCCTCGCCCTCTTCCAGTTTTTCCTTGATTGTCTTGAGAACACCAGCGACGGCGACGCCTGGCCCTGTGATCTGGGCGACAAGATTGCTCGCGGGGCTCAGGATGAGTGTGATGATCTGCGCGATCGCTTCTTCGCGCGTGGGCATCTTGCTCAGCGCCTCGACACCTGCGCGCCCTTCATAAATTTCGCCTTCGAGAATGGCGCCTTTGAGTTCGAGATTCTCAACCTGCTTGGCCCATTTTACGAGCTCGCGCGCGACATCGACGACGGACTCGGCGCCATACGCGAGCGCGTTGGGCCCTTCAAGGATGGACGCCAACCCCTCAAGCGGACCACCTGAAAACGCCTTCCTTGCCAGGCTGTTGCGCACAACCGTGACACGCACGCCAGCTTCACGCAAACCATTTCGCAGGCGGTTGTTGTCGTTCGCCTCGACACCTCGAAGCGAAACGACGAGCGCGTCATCGACGCCCTCGAAGAAGGTGCGATAGTCGCGCGTCATCCATTCTTTAACCTGCTTGCTCATAGCTCAATAGCCCCAATGCGCCGCGATTGCGGTTATTCGATTTCCGCTCGATGCACCTGCACGCCCGGAGTCATGGTTCCGCTCATCGTAATTTTCTTGATGAAACGCCCCTTGACGCTGGATGGTTTGGCCTTTTCGATCGTACTGATAAAATGCTCGGTGTTCTCTTCGAGTTTGTTGTTCGCGAAGGACGCCTTGCCCACCACCACATGAATGTTGCCGCCCTTGTCGTTGCGGTATTCCAGCTTGCCCGCAGCGTATTCCTTGACGGCTGCAGCAATGTCCTTTGTGACGGTGCCCGCCTTTGGTGAAGGCATGAGGCCGCGAGGACCGAGGACCCGGCCCAGCTTGCTGACGACGCGCATCATGTCAGGGCTGGCGACAGCGACGTCGAAGTCCATGAAGCCTTTTTCGATTTCAGCGACAAGTTCTTCGCCGCCAGCCTTGATCGCCCCTGCCTCTTTCGCCTGTGGCGCCACATCGGGCTGACAGAACGCGATCACCCGTTTGGTTTTGCCAATGCCGTGGGGCAGGGCCAACGATCCGCGAACGATCTGGTCTGCTTGTCTGGGGTCGATGCCCAAGTGCAGACAGAGTTCAACTGACTGATCAAATTTAGGTGCTTTGAACTTCTTGAACGCCTTGACGGCTTCCGCAATGGAGAGCGGCGCAGTTGGTTGCAGATCAGCGTTTGCACGGGCGCGCTTCGATTGCTGGCTCGAAGTGGCGGCGGCAGCGGCGGCTTTGGCTTTGCTTGTTGCGACTGCCATGTTCAGACCTCCACTGCAACGCCCATGGATCGGGCGGTGCCTTCGATGATGCGCATCGCTGCTTCGGTCGTGGCTGCGTTCAAGTCTTTCGCCTTTTCTTCAGCAATGGCGCGGACCTGATCCTGTGTGATTGTGCCGACAACTTCCTTGCTCGGTGTGGATGCGCCTTTTTCAACGCCTGCAGCCTCACGGATGAGGACCGCTGCAGGTGAGGATTTTATCTCAAAAGAAAAGGAGCGGTCGGTGTATACAGTGATGACACAGCCGACGATCTTGCCGCGAAGCTCTGCGGTGGCTGCGTTGAACTGTTGGATGAATTGCCCGGGATTGACACCATTGCCACCCAGCGCAGGGCCGAGCGGCGGCGCGGGCGTCGCCTGTCCACCAGGCGCAACCACCTTGAATTGCTTAATGATTGCTTTTTTGGCCATTGCTGCTGCACCTCCCACCTGCCCGGCGCCAAGCATCTTGGCGAGACTGCAGCGGCCAACCGCAGCGAGCGAGGTGGTGAATCGGCGTCTCTGTTTCACCAGGCAAGCACGAGCGCCCGGCACAAGTCGCGGAGTATAGCCAGAATCGCGCCAGGAGCAAGCATGAAGAGCGTTGAATATTCAGGTTGAGCGCGGCGCGCCCGACTATGGTGTCTGCGGGCGACCAGTCAGAGCAGCGTTCAGCGCGCGGACTGTGTCGCGGTCAATCCCCACTGCTCCGGGCCTGTGCAGCATCGCCAGAGCACGTTCATTCCGGCCTTGTCCCTGCATGATGACTGCGACGAGCAGCCAACCATTCGCACTCGCATCGCGATGGGCGAATCGAACCGCCCGACTGAGCATCATGCGGTCGCGCCCGCCAAGGAGGTCCGCTGCATTGATCGGCATCGTAGCGAGCGAGGGATTGTCCGCATATGCGCGCGCCATTGCAGCCGTCGCAGCGCGAACATCGCCAAGCGACAGCAAGGCGAGCGCTGCTATGCGACGGTCTACGGTGGGAAGCGGACTACCAGTCAGTGACGATCCAACACGATCGACACCCAGGATCGCGAGCGCTTTTTCAGCATCACCCGCACGCAAGGCGCACGCAGCGTTGGTCGCGGTGTCGCACGGCGTCGCAGGCGGCGCAGCGGCGCGAGACGCCACTACGTCGCGCTCCCGATCGAGCAATTCAGCGATCGGCGCGTTTTCACCAACAATCAACGGGCCGGTGTAGGTGCCAAGCAGGCCAAACCCGCCATGGCCCCCCCACCACCACCAGCCCTGATGGGGAAATCTGCCTGCGAACGGATGGATGCCCTGTGGCAGCACGCCAGGCGGGACAATCACGCGATGGTGAAACGGCGGAGGCAACGCAACGCCAATCGGAACTGCCGGCACGGTCCACTTTGGTTGCTTTAGTTGGGGAGGCGTTGCCACTGACGCCTGCATGTGGCTGCCGGACGCTGCGACGATTAAAACGCCAGCGAGCAATACACACCGGCGCCGAATTGATCGGGTTGCGGCGCGAAACACGTTCGCCTGACGCCGGGTTGTCCAAGACCGATGGTCCATACAACGCACCCGCGTTTGATCCCGCGCGTGAAACGATTCACCACGAGATCGTAGGGGGCGGTACCGTCGCGGACCGATGGAGTGCTTATGCAAGGCGCCGGCTCGAACCCAACCGAACTTTCCCGCCGACAGCGCCACTACGCATTTGCAGCGATGTTGGCTGTGTGCGCGTCGCTTGCAATCGTTGCGGACGGCTGCTCCATTCGACGACAGTTCTCAAAGGTGACGCCGGTCACTATGCGCTCGGAGGCCGCGGGCGCCTCGCTGCAGATCGACCCCACGATGAGCGTGCTTATCCGTCGCGATGAACAGACGATGGTGGTGTACCTGACGGATCTTTCGCCAATGGCGCTTGCTGGGCCGCTGGATCGACTGACTGGCTCGGTGGTGCGCATCGACCGATTCTTCGCGCCGCGCGCAGGCAGAACGCCGCTCGAAGCGACTGCATCCAACGCAGCGGTGCGATGGGTCGTGTTCGCAGCGGGCGCGATGGGCGTCTATCAAGGTGGCGGCATGCTTGAATTGGATCAATCCATCCTGACGGGCCAGAAGATTCGCGCCATCCTTCGAGGCGCCACGCTTCGCCTGGGGGGGGCGACTGACGACTTCGTAGACAAACTCGGCGCGACCACCGCCAGCGGCGTGTTCGTTGTGGCTGACGACGCTGTGACCGCTCGCAGACTCGCTGCACTAGTCGAGGCGGCGCTGGCGCGATCGGCGCCCATCGAGGAGACAACCGAGCCCGCCCGCAAGCCCGCGAACGCGCGCTGAGCGCCCTGTGGCGGGCGCGAGATATTGCTCGCTGTGAGAAATCTCCAAGAGCCGCCCACACCAGAAAAGACGTGGTGCGTCTCGTTGGCGGTCTGAAACATTCGTTCCGTCTAGAATCGCGTCCCCCGTATTCGCGTGCGCCCCGCGCACCACGCTGACAGAGCACATCAAGACGTTCACTATGCCTGAAATTCGCAACTTCTGCATCATCGCGCACATCGATCATGGCAAGTCCACTCTGGCTGACAGGCTGCTGCAACGCACGCAGGCTGTGTCCGACCGCGAAGCCAGGGCGCAGATTCTCGACACCATGGATATCTAGCGCGAGCGGGGCATCACCATCAAGGCGTCCGCCGTCACGGTCATGCACACGCACGACGGACGCGACTTCATGCTCAACTTCATCGACACACCCGGCCATGTGGATTTCAACTACGAGGTGTCGCGGGCGCTGACCGCGTGTGAAGGGGCCATCCTCGTTGTGGACGCAGCGCAAGGCGTCGAGGCGCAAACGGTCGCCAACGCCTACATGGCAGTCGAGCACAACCTTGAAATCATCCCCGTCGTCAACAAGATCGACCTGCCCTCCGCCAGGCCTGACGATGTCGCGATGGAGATTGAGCAGGCGCTAGGCCTTGCTGCGGAAGACTGCATTTGCTGCTCCGCCAAGACTGGCGCAGGTGTGGACGAATTGCTTGCTGCGGTTTGTGAGCGCCTTCCCGGGCCGCGCGAGCCCGCCACCGACAAGACGCGAGCCCTCATCTTCGACTGTGAATACGACGACTACCGAGGCGTTGTGACGTACATCCGCGTCTTTGACGGCTCTCTTGCAGTGGGCGATAAGGTGCGCATGATGGGTTCAGGGCGCACCTACTCTGTGACCGATCTAGGCAAATTTGTCCCCAAGCGCATGCAGGTTGCGAAACTTGGCCCGGGTGAAACGGGCTACATGGTCGCTGCGATCAAAGCCCTGTCGGACGTGCGCGTGGGCGACACCATCACGCGCGACCTGGACGCCGCCGCCGAACCGCTGCCGGGATACAAAGAGCCAACGCAAATGGTCTTCTGTGATTTCTACCCAGCGTCGGGCGCAGGCGGTAAAGGCGCCGAGTTCGAGGGACTGCGAGACGCTGTTGACAAGCTCTCGCTCAACGACGCTTCCTTCACCTATCAAACGGTGCATTCTGATGCGCTGGGCTTCGGGTTTCGCTGCGGATTCCTGGGGCTCTTGCACATGGAGATCGTGCAGGAGCGGCTGGAGCGCGAAGGAGGCGTCGACATCATTCAGACGGCGCCCACTGTCACCTATCAGATTCTCCTCACGACAGGCGAGACACAGGAGATTACAAACCCGGGGGATCTGCCTGATGCGTCGCACTACACAGAGATTCACGAGCCATTCGTCAAGATCGAAATTGTCACGCCCAATGAATCGATTGGCGACGTGATGGCGTTGTGCACAAATCGGCGGGCTGTCTTCAAGTCACAGAGTCACCTGTCGGACACGCGGCAGATCCTCACGTTTGAGATTCCACTTTCAGAGATTATCTATGATTTTTACGACAAGCTCAAGTCCATCACGCGGGGCTACGGCACGGTGGACTATGAGCTTGTCGGTTTTCGCGCGGGCGATCTTGTCAAGATGGAAATCCTTGTCAACACCAAGCCCGTCGAGGCGTTGTCTGTCGTCTGCCACCGGGCTCAAGCGGACCGCCGCGGCAGAGCGCTGCTCATTCGGCTGCGAAAGGAAATCCCGCGTCACCAGTTCGAGGTGGCGCTGCAAGCAGCCATTGGCGGGCGCATCATCGCGCGGGAGTCGATCCGGTCGCTGCGAAAAAACGTCACCGCAAAGTGCTATGGCGGCGACGTGACGCGCAAACGCAAGCTGCTTGAAAAACAGAAAGAGGGCAAGAAACGGATGAAGTCTGTTGGCGCCGTCGAGATTCCGCAGGAGGCGTTCCTCGCTGTGCTCGATCAGGGAGAGTGAGGCCGGAACACCGATCAGGTCAATGGTCGCGGGCGCTCATTCAATCACCAAAGCATGTGCCGACAGATCGAGCAGCGGTCATGATGTCGCAATCGAGCGGCACTTTTCGCTGCTTGCCGACGGTTTCAAAGATATCAATATCAGTGATTTCGCCCTTTTGCATGGCGACGAGGCGATTGAAGGATCCCTTCGCAAGAAGCTGCATGGCGCAGTGGCCAAAGCGCGTGGCGAGCACGCGGTCCGCAGCGATGGGGCTACCCCCACGGATGACATGGCCAAGGTTCGTGGCCCGCGTCTCCTGGTCGATGCAGCGTTCGATGTCGTCGGCCAACCTTGCGCCGATGCCTCCGAGGCGGATCGGGTCGGGGCTGGTCGGGTCGATGCGCGAGACGACCTGCGCGCCCCCCAGAGGCGTCGCGCCTTCTGCAATACAGGCGATGCTGAATCGTTTGCCCGCGCGCGAACGCTTATGAATAAACGTACAGATCGATTCCAAGGCATAAGGGATTTCCGGGATGAGAATCACATCCGACCCGGACGCTACGCCAGCGTGCAGCGCAATCCACCCCGCGTTGCGGCCCATAACCTCAACAACCATCACGCGATGGTGCGACATGGCGGTGGTGTGCAAACGGTCGATCGCATCGGTCGCGGTGTTGACAGCGGTCATGAAGCCAAATGTCAGATCCGTGCCTTCGAGATCGTTGTCGATCGTTTTGGGGACGCCCACGCAGGGCACACCCGCATTGAGAAAGGGCTCAGAGCCCGCCATTGTCCCGTCGCCACCGATGAGCACGAGGGCTTCGATTTCACGTTTGCGAATATGGTCGATGCACTGCTCGGTGCGATCCTCGAAGCGCGGGTCGCCCGATTCATCAAATCCGACAGCGACGCGCTTGGGGTCGCATTTGTTGCTCGTGCCCAGAATTGTGCCGCCAATGGTCAGGATGCCCGACACATCCAGCGCACTGAGCGGGCGCATGCGGTTCTCGACGAGGCCCTGATAGCCGTCTTCGATGCCAATGACTTCGATGCCGTAGTTGTAGATCGCAGTCTTGACGACGGCCCGAATGACCGCGTTGAGACCCGGGCAATCGCCACCACCTGTCAGTACTCCGATTCGTTTCACCGCAGGCGTCATGAGGCTCTCCCGTTGCAGAAGCGTGGATTTGAGCTCTCCTCGTATCGCCACTATCGGCGATTGCCGTGCATCGGACAAGCATCAGGGTCGACGCTCACTTTAGAGAGCAATCGCAGCAGACCCGACGATCCGGTAGATTCCTGGGTCAACCGTGACGCAGCGACAGTGCGTGCCCGTGAGCAAGTTGCGTCAATGTTTTCAATGCCTTCCCCCTCTTACACTGGGAGAGGGCTCGGGAGAGGGATTCTTTGCTTGTCCTGATCGCATCTCCACTGCTCTTTGATCAGGATGTCGAAACATGATGACGCAATTCGCCCTAGTATCCTGCACTGTCAACTGGGCGTTTGCAGAGCCCGCACACGCGATTGGGGGAAGTTCCTCGTGCTTTCACAAACTGCGGAATATGCGCTGCGCGCCTTGGCGTCACTCGCGCTTTATGGCGACAATCGCGCCCCCGCTGCGGAGCTTGCGGCTCGAACGCAGGCCCCCATGGATTATCTTGCAAAGGTGCTGCAGCAACTCTCCGCTGCTGGGCTCGTTGAGGGTCGCCGGGGCGTTGGCGGGGGTTATCGCCTGGCGAAACCTGCTGACGAAATATCCCTGATCGACGCGGTCAACGCAGTCACGCCCATCCGCAGAATCGAATCCTGCCCGCTAGGACTCAAACGCCACGGCGCCAATTTGTGTCCACTTCATCGCAAGATGGATGAAGCAGCAGCTGCGGTCATCAAAGTGCTCGACGATGTAACGCTCGCGGACCTCATGGACGCGCCCGAAGGCGTCAGCACGCCGCTTTGTGAGGAACGGCCTGTCGAACTTAATGTGAGGCAGCGAACGCGGCGCAACTTCACCTGACATCTCCACATCCATTGCAACGTCCGTTTTGTTCTTCCATGAATGCGCGGCGCCAAGCCGTCGATAGCGCGGTGTGCGGCTATCGCCCGCCGCGCGGTTGGAGCCGTCCCGCATGCGCATTCCAACGGGAAGTATGAGAATCTCGTCTGCGCTCTTCGCTGGGGCGCTGCTGTCAACGATCGTAGCACTTGTGGGTTGCGACAACAGCACACCCAAGACCACAGCGGAGATCAAGGCGCTCTACGCGGAGCAGTTTGCACAAGGCGCCCACATGGGCATGACGTACATTGAGGCCGACCGCGTCGATCCCAAGACCCACGACCTCATCAACGTGCGCATCGAATCTTTGCACAGCCTGTACGCAGCGGATCGGGGCGTGATCATCGTCAACCCGATCGACAAGACCATTCACATTCGCCTTCTGGGAGTTGTGGGCGCTGGCGACGACGGCATGCTGGTTGATCTGGGCGACATAAGCACGCCGCCAACCAAACTTCGCCACAAGATCTCCGACGCGCCGTCTCCACCCGTTGTTGAAAACCGATAGGGCGCAGCGGAGGGTGGCGCCAGATTCTCTGACTTGGAAACGAGTGGCGAGCAACCGCGCACGCCCGCGGCGCATCGCGTGTTCCTACCATCGCCTGACGCAGGAGACAATCAGGCAATGGGTGAACATCGACCAATTCAGATTGAAGGCGCACAGTCAGGGCGCGTTGAACGAGGCGCTATTCGTGCGTCGCGCATCATCGCTGTGGGTGCAGGCAAGGGCGGTGTGGGAAAATCCACCATCGCGGTCACACTCGCTGTCGGACTGGCCCGGATGGGTCGCACTGTCGGGCTGCTCGATGCGGACATCTACGGCCCGTCTATCCCCACAATGCTTGGCCTCGATAATGAAGAGACGAATGTTGTGGGCGGCATGCTGCAACCCTTCGCAGTCCACGGCGTGCGCGCTGTGACGATGGGCAAGCTGGTCGAGCCCGAAAAGGCCCTCATCTGGCGCGGCCCCATGGCCCATGGCGCTTGCACACAACTCATCGAGCAGACTTGCTGGGGGGAGTTGGACGATCTCATCGTTGATCTGCCCCCTGGAACTGGGGATGTGCCGCTCACCATTGCGCAGTCGCTTCCCATCACGGGCGCCATCGTCGTCTGCACGCCGCAGCGCGTCGCCATGGACGACGCCAAACGAGCCATCAGCATGTTCCGCACGCTGCGCGTGCCCATGCTGGGAGTTGTGGAGAATATGTCAGGGTTCATGGCGCCCGATGGCGTCGTGCACGATATTTTTGGCACAGGTGGCGGGGAACAACTGGCGCAACAGATGGATGTGCGTTTTCTTGGTGCGCTTTCCATCTTTCCCGTGCTGCGAGAGCGGCTGGACGCAGGCGATCCCACCGCATGCTTCACGCAGGAAGACACCCTCTGTTCCGCGCTCAACTCGCTGGTCGCTGCAGTGGACGCCGCTGCGAGCGACGCAGCGAAGCAGCAAGCGGCAGAGGCGCCGACGATCACCATGCGCGACTAGCGAGCGAGAGATGACACAGGGTGCGCTAGGCGCTGTCGCCCGAAGCGGCGTTGCTCTCGCTTGCGGGGGCCTTTGACTCGGACGCTGCCGCAGCAGTGACTGGCGCTTTGGAAGAAGCCTCGGCTGCTGCCCCCCCCTTCCCCTTGCGCAGCTTGGCGGCGTAGGCGGTTCTGCGGTCTGCCTGGCGACGACGGCCGCTCAATCGACCGCCAATCTCCGGGCCCTCTTCTTCACCGACAAACTGGATGACGCACAACTCCGCAGCGTCGCCGACCCGGCGTTTGCCAAGCATGACGATGCGCGTGTAGCCGCCTGGTCTGTCGGCAAATCGCGGCGCGACGTCCTCGAAGAGATGTCGAACGAGCTTTGGTCCCTTCTTCAGGTCGCCATAGCGGTTGCGCTCGACCATCTCTTCGTTGTCCGCCATGATCCGATCGCCAAGGCGTGAGATGACCGTTCGACGAGCGTGCAGGTCCCCGCGTTTGGCGAGTGTGACGAGCTTTTCGACGTACGGTTGGACAGCCTTCGCCTTGGGCACAGTTGTGGTGATCTGCCCGTGCTCGATGAGCCCCGCAGCGAGATTGCGCAACGTCGCTTTGCGATGCGAGGTTGTGCGGCCGAGTTTAAAGCCTGCTTTGTTGTGCCTCATGGCGAGTTCCCTATTCTCAATGCTGGTAAGCGGTCGCCCCTTAGCCGATCGTCACTTCTGCCTCGTCGTCGGCCATGGTGATCATGTCGCCGCTTGACGTAACGCCCTCAGGCAACGTCATACCGAAGCTCAACTTCATTTCTTCGAGCTTGCGCTTCACTTCGCGAAGTGAGGTCTTACCAAACGAACGAACCTTGAGAAGTGACGATTCTTCGCGTGAGACCAAATCAGCCACTGTGAGGATGTTCGCCGATTCAAGGCAGTTGGCGGCGCGAACTGAAAGCTCCAGTTCGTTGATGGGCATGGTGAGCTTGCGGATGAACTCCTCGTCAACCGCAGCGGCGGCGGCGGCTTCATCGGAAACCACCTCGGCGCCAACGTCGTGCATCTGTACGAATGGGTTGAGGTGTTTGCGAAGAATCTTGGACGCTTCGACAAGCGCAAGTTCAGGCGCCACCGAACCGTCCGTCCAGATCTCCATGGTCAGACGGTCATAGTTCGTCTTCTGCCCAACGCGCGTGTCCTCTGTGCGAAAACGCACACGAAGAACAGGCGAATAGATGGCGTCTATGGGTATGACGCCAATTTCCTGTTCTTCTTCAGTCTCTTTGAGACGGTCAGAGGCAGGCACGTAGCCACGACCCTTTTCGACGCGGTACTCCGCATCAAAATCAATCGCATCCGTCAACGTGCAGAGAACGAGGTCTTTGTTGATGATTGTGATGTTCGTGTCGGCTTCAATCAAGTCAGCGGTCACTTCACCCGGACCCGTTGCAGCCAGACGCATCGTGCGCGGCTCATCGCCCTCCAGATGCACCACAAGATCCTTGATGTTGAGAATGAGATCCACAACATCCTCGCGCACGCCTGGAATAGTGTCAAATTCGTGCTGCGCGCCATGAATCTTCACCGCGGTGACAGCGGCGCCCTCGAGGCTCGAGAGCAATACGCGACGGAGGCTATTGCCAACCGTTGTGCCAAAGCCACGTTCGAACGGCTCGATGATGAATCGTGTGAATCGGTCGGTGCGATCGCGTGAATCGACCGTAATTCTACTCGGCAATTCAAGCCCACGCCAGCGGACGCGCTTCATAGGAGTATCTCCACAACTTTCAGCAGTGTTCGTGTGATCACACGGGTCGCTGGGGTATCGGCTTGACAAGCGCCCTGCTGACGGTGCTCGTCCACCTGCTTTCCCAGCGAAACAGTTCCTTGCATGGCGCTGACGACAACTTCACTTCGCCGCCAGCGACGATTTCAATCAAACTCGACGACGCTTGCAGGGCCTGCACCCGTTGTGGGGCACAGCGGTGTGGTCTTCGAGGGCAGTGACGCGGAGCCCGGCGCTGGCGAGGCCATTGATCGCTGCTTCGCGACCAGGGCCGATGCCCTTGATGCGCACCTCCACTTCAAGCATGCCCATCTTACGCGCCTTGCTCGCGACGGATTCTGCGGCGCGAGTCGCCGCGAATGGCGTCGCTTTGCGGGCGCCCTTGAAACCAATGGTCCCCGCGGAGTCCCATGCGAGGACTTCGCCATTTGGATCCGCAATGGAGACAATCGTGTTGTTGAACGTCGCTTTGACATTGGCGATGCCTTTGGTGACATTCCTACGCGTTTTCTTGGATTTCTTCGCCATTACTGCTGTTGCCTTCCAAAAGATGGAGCACTTACTTGCTACGGATGCCCTTCTTGCCTGCCACGGTCTTCTTCTTGCCCTTGCGGGTGCGGGCGTTGCAGCGTGTGCGCTGGCCTCGCACGGGTAACCCTCGACGATGCCGGTCGCCTCGATAGCAGCGAATGTCGCGCAGCCGAGCGATGTTCTGCGCCACCTGTCGGCGCAGCGCGCCTTCAACCAGGAAGTTGGCGTCGATGATCGCGTTGATCGAGGAGACCTGCTGATCTGTGAGTTGTCCCGCGCGCACGTCCGCTGGGACACTCGCCTCTGCGAGAATCTTGTCAGCGATCTGTGGGCCGATCCCGTGCACATAGCGCAGCGCATAGCGAACGGGCTTGCCATCGGGAATGTCAACGCCTGCGATACGAGGCATGATCTATCGCTCCGTGCACGACTCTTGCGGACGCCGCTGGCCCGCGCGTGCGTGTCTGTCGTGTCTAGCCCTGCACCTGCTTGTGCTTGGGATCCGCTTTGCAAATAACTCGAACTTTGCCTTTACGACGAACGATTTTGCAACTGCTGCAGATTCGTTTGACGCTTGATCGAACTTTCATTGCCAGGGCTCCGTTCGTATTCCTTCACTGCCAGCTGCGCTTCGCGCGGCGCTTGCAGCGTCAATGTCGGTAGGTGATTCTCGCCTTGGTCAGGTCGTATGGACTGAGCTCAACGGTGACGTGGTCGCCAGGCAGAATACGAATGTAGTGCTTGCGCATCTTGCCGGATACGTAACCGAGCACCACATGGTCATTGGGCAGTTTAACGCGGAACATCGCATTAGGGAGCGCCTCGACGACCACCGCTTCAAGCGTAAGTTTGTCATCCTGTTTTGGCATTCGCCTTCACATCTTGAGCAGATCACCATCATCGACGCCAGTTGTCGCCGATCCACCGCTCAACTTCTCCAATTCACCGCCTGTTTATGTGGTCTGTCCCGACGACAAACCATCGCCAGTGACGACCTGAAACGGGCATTGTACCGCGCCAGCGATTGAAATCCACCACCGACCCCGCGTCGATGTCGCTGCGCCCCTTGTTGTCGTGCTCCTGTTTGTGGCTGCGGGTCATCCGATGCGCCCCCGCACGCGGGTCTGCCGGCCTTTTTCATCCGCGCCCAGAAAGCCCGCATAGTTCCGCATGACCAGGTGGGCCTCGATCCACTGGATGAAGTCAAGCCCGACCGCCACCACGATGAGCAGTCCGGTCCCGCCAAGGAACTGCGCCACGCTGAAGTCCACGTTCATCCAGCGATTGACGATCATGGGGATGACCGCGATCACCGACAGAAACCCGGCGCCGACGTATGTCAGGCGCTCGAGCACCGTCTCGAGATACTGCGCCGTCCTTGGCCCCGGACGCAAGCCCGGGATGAACGAACCATGATCGCGCAGCTGCTTGGCCATGTCCTCGGGGTTGAACTGAATGGTTGTCCAGAAGTAGGAAAAGATATAGATCATCAGGATGTACGCGAACACATAGGGGTATTCACCCATGGCGAAGCTGTCGCTGAGGAACCGGGTGGTGGCCCCCCACCAGCCCGTGCTGTTCTGGGCGGCGTTTGCCATCCATCCAAGAATCGCCGACGGAAAAATCATCAGCGAAGACGCAAAGATGATTGGCATCACACCGCCATGGTTGACGCGCAGCGGCAGATAGGAGCGCTGCCCGCCATACACACGCCTGCCGCGTGTGTGCTTGGCCTGCTGAATCGGGATGCGCCGCTGCGCAACCGTCATGATGACGGAGCCAGCGACCACAAAGACAAATGACGCAGCCAGCAGAATAACGCCCATCCATGACAGCGCAGGTTCATCCTGCGCGCCGATATTCAGCACGTTGCGCACGATCTCGAACTGGCCAATGGGGCTGTTATTGACGACCCACGTGAAGGCTTGCGGCATGCGGGCGAGGATGCCGGCGGTGATCAGCAGCGACACGCCATTACCGATGCCAAAGCGGTCGATCTGTTCACCCAGCCACATGAGGAACGTGGTGCCAGCGGTCATTGCGATTATCGCCATCACCCACCACAGCGGATTGCTCGCCCACTGCGGATAGATGAGACCGCTTCTGTTGATGTACGCCAGCCAACCAAACCCTTGCAGCAAGCAGAGGCCGATGGTGATGTACCGCGTCCACTCGGTGATTTTCTGCTGGCCGGTCGGCCCTTCGTCCTTAATCTTTTTCAGCGGCTCGTAGACCTGCGCGAGGATCATCAGAATGATCGACGCAGATATATAGGGCATGATGCCCAGACCGAAGATTGTCGACCGCCCCAGTTGCCCACCCGAGAAAATTGCGACGAAGCTGACGAGCCGGCCTGCGCCTGTCTCGTTGGACACCTGCTGTTCAAAAAACTGCTTGAGCGCGCTCTGGTTGACGCCTGGCACCGGAATCCAGAAACCGATGCGGTAGACGACAAGCATGCCAAGCGTAAACAGCACTTTGCTGCGCAGCTCGCCAATCTTGAATATGTTGACAATGGCCTGAAACATGTGATTCCGCCTGGACTCCCTCGGAAGCGTCCGCATGCCTCATGCTGCGGAGCGCGACGGTTCGCTCAGTCCTTTTTCTTGTCGCCAGCGGCTTCGCCAACCGCTTGCTGCGCCCGTTTCTGATCGCGCAGATACCGCTTGAGCTTCTTGGTGAGATTTTTCGGCGTCATATCGCCCGATGCGCGATCAACGCCTCGAACGTTGTCCCGGCGCGAACCAAGTTCCTGCACTGTCCCGCCCGCAGCGGTGATGAGCGCCTTGGCGTTTTCGGAGATGCGCTCTGCTTTGACATTGAGCTTGACTTTCAGCTTCGCGTCGCCTGCGCCAGGGCTCTTGAGGTCGCCCAGAATCTTGAGCGGTCGTTTCTGGTCGCGAATGAGCCCAGCTTTTACAAGATTGGCCGCTGTCACGTCGCCCCCCGACGCGAACATCGGGTGGGCCGCGATATCTCCCAGATTGGCGATCCAGAAGTGGGTGCGAAATCCCGCGTTAGAGAACCCCCGCTTGGGGATTCGGCGGAAGTAGGGCATCTGCCCGCCTTCAAATGCGATCTTGGCGGAGAAGCCTGACCGACTGCGGCCGCCGTTGTGCCCTCGACCTGATGTCTTGCCGACACCGCTGCCTCGCCCCCTGCCAACGCGCTTGCGCGAGCGGTATTTCCCAGCAAGACAAGTAATTTCGTGAATCATCATTGGCGAAAAGCCCTTTGCGTTCTGGTTTTGCGTCCTTGCGATATACCGGTTCAGTTTGTTGCGTCATCCGCTGCGCCGCCTGCAGGCGCCGGGCTCGGAGCTGGCTGGGATCCAGCATTTGGCGCGGGCTGCGCTGTGCTCGCTGCTTGCGGTGGTGAACTTGCTGGCGCGCCGCCGCCACCCGGTCCGCTGCGCCGACCCCCGCCGCCACCACCACCACCGCCACGACCACGCCCACCACCACGTCCGCCACGTCCGCCGCGACCACCGCGACCACCACCTCGCGCCTGCCCAACCGTATTGACAGGCGCCTGCGCCTTTTCCCCCATGCCGACAGGCGCCGCGAAAACACTGCCTCGATCAAGCATTTCATCAACAGCCGTGTTTGGAATATCAACGCCCCGAAGATTCGCGACTTCTTCGCGCATCTGCAGGTTGCGCAGACCATCGAAAACGGCCTTTACGACATTCTGTTTGTTGGTCGAGCCATTGCACTTTGTCAGGCAATCGGTGATGCCCACCATATCGAGCACAGCCCGCACCGCAGCCCCCGCCACGACACCCGTGCCTGGTGATGCGGGAAT
>Ga0114931_10000957_pt1 | contig 36474 bp, 30 predicted proteins | sample 2SBtaG_FD_89579 | JGI IMG/M metagenome (GOLD analysis project Ga0114931, IMG submission 89579) | Deep subsurface microbial communities from Kolumbo volcano to uncover new lineages of life (NeLLi) - 2SBTROV14_V59a metaG | ecosystem: Environmental > Aquatic > Marine > Volcanic | place: Kolumbo... | reverse complement strand
CGCCCTTGCCCTTCTCCTCCTGATTACCGGCGGCGGGTTGGCTGCCCGCGCACAGATCACGTCAGACGTGACCTCGGGCATTTTGACCATCACGGGGGATGCCACCGGCAACTCCATCACCGTGACCTGTGCCACAGGCAATGTCAAGATCAACGCCGCCGATCCCGACACGGGCGTTGCCGCGTGCGCTAGCCTCAGCCAGATCATCGTCGACGGGGGCGACGGAGACGACACCATCGACCTGAGCGGCGTTAACATGACCGATTTCTCGGGCCTCATTGCCCCGCCACCGGGTATGCCCGCCACGCAAACCACGGCTGCCGAAAAGGCCCTTATGCAACTCTATCCCGTCTGTGTAGATGGAGGGCAAGGCATTAACACCATCATCGGCGCCTTCGTGGCGACCCTCTTCGTATGGAACGCGCTGTTTCCCGGCATCAGTGACTTTATCGGGCAGATCGGGTTCGTAAACGCCGCCGTCATGTTCGGCTCGGTGGTCGCTGACTTACTCCACTGTGAACAGTTTGGCTTTCTCGGTCTAACCAGTATTTATGAATGTTATGCCTTTGCCCTTGGTCTCGGATTCGCCATGGTCAACATCGCCCGGCTCATCTATTACGGTGGCGGCGGGGCAGACCAGTTCTTTGCCGATGCCGTCTTTTTATCCGTTGTCGGCATCGTGGCCGTGACGGTCGCTTTCGATGCGGCTGCGGGAAAGACCGGCGGGGCGCTGGCCAATGAAGGCACCCTCTTCCTGCGGGGCCTGGCCACGGCCAACAGTGTCACCATCGACGCAGGGCTCGGGATTGACTTCAACGGTATACCGATCACCGCCAGCGGCGTCGCGACCATAGACGTGACCGGGTATCCGTCATTCTCCGACGCCAACACGAGCGAGGACGATACCTTCACGACGGTCTCCTTCCCCGGCATCACGCAGGTCTTCGATGGGGGCGGAAGCACGACCACGGACCCCGGCGATCAACTCACCGTCGATGCGGCCGGGCAGTCGGCTACCGACGATGGCACGACGATTCAAATCGGCACGGATGCGCCGATCACGTATTCCGGCATCGAGACGGTGTCCATCCTCTCGGCACTGCCGGTGGAACTGGTCGATTTCATCGCCGTGCCCGACGGGGACCGGGTCACGCTGAACTGGACCACCGTGTCCGAGACCAACAATGTCGGTTTTGCCGTCGAACACCGACAGGGCGGGGCCCTCTTCACCGATGTTGGCTTCGTGGCCGGAGCCGGCACGAGCGATACCCCCCGGCATTATTCGTTGGCACTGTCCGACCTCGCTCCGGGAGCGCATTTTTTCCGTCTCCGGCAGGTGGATACCGATGGGTCGTTCAAGTACAGCGCAACGCTCGAAGTGGCAGTCGGGCTCACGGATGCCTACCGGCTGACATCGGCCCACCCCAACCCGTTCGTGCAAACAGCCTCGTTCTCGCTGTCGGTACAGGCAACTCAGCACGTCCGCGCGGAGGTCTATGACATGACCGGGCGGCGCGTCCGGACGCTCTTCGATGGCACGCTCGCAGCCAACACGACTCAGGCGCTCCGGCTCGATGGCACCGGACTCCCCGGCGGGATCTATGCCGTTCGGATCGACGGCGTGCATTTCGCCACCACGCGGATGCTCTCGCTCGTCAGATAAGCCGGCGCGGCGTTCAGCCCTCGACGCGTTCCACCGTGTGGTCTTTTTCCCGGATGAGGAAGAACACTCCGCCGGGCGTCGCGTCGATGCGCACGGTGCCATAGTCGGGGATCGTCACGTCGATGCCCTTCCGGACTTCGAGCGGCGATTCCGCATAAACCAACCACTCGCGTAGGCCTTTCGCCCCGCGAACGCGGGCGAGGGTAAAGACGGGGAGTTCGGTGGTCAGATGCCACGGGCGCGGCGGGTCGAGGGAGGTATCGAGCATGAACCATCGTTCGGCACCCTTCCAGGGCGCTGGAATGTTCGCCTGAAACGGGTGCCGGTGAGCCGGATTGGGCACCAGATCGCTCACGCGCCAGAAACGGGTCAATACCGGGTTCGTCCACACGCGGTCGACGGCGGCGAGGAGCGCATCGAAGTACGGGGCGAAATCGACGCGGGGCACCCGATGTCCCCGGAACTCACGGACGGCGCGGGGGCGGGTCATCCACATGCCGTACTGAATGAATCCGCCGTAGCGCTCCGGCGACCATGCTTGTCCGGCCCGTCGGTAGCGTTCCGCCTTGTCGATACGCTTGCCCGTCGTCTGCCCCGAGTTGCCGTCCCATATCGAAAGTTCAAACCAGAAATCCGGATTGTCGCGGTAGGCGGCTTTGAGCATGAAGGCCCAGTTCATGGCCTGAAGTTGCGGCGAGAACACATAATAATCGGCCGAGGCGTTCCAGTTGTGGGTATAATACGAAACCGATCCGCCGTCCCAGAAGAGCGGCGACGGGTCGAGACGCTCCGCAGTCGTGAGGCTGTACCGGAGCCAGCCGCCCCACCGCCCCATCTCGCCGCCGCCGAAGGCATTGTACCCGACGAACCGCGTGTGCGCCTTCCATGCCGGCTGCATGTCTTCTTTGAGTCCGCCGAAGAGCGCTTCATACCGCTCGCGGTACCCCTCGGCCGTCTTTTCGTGGACGAAGAAGATGTCGTGCCCCGTCCCATACCGGTCGATGAAGCGTTTGCTCACTTTCTGTATGTCCTGTTTTGGCTTCAGCCGACGCGCCTCGTTGTTCGAGAGCATGATGACCTGCGGCGGATCGGGATACAGCTCCTCGACCTGCGTGAAGCTCCCGGAGCGGGTGTAATATTCGCCCACCTCTTTCCACGGCGCGATGGCGCCGAAGGGAGAAAGGCGCAGATCCAGTTTGCCGTCCGGCGCGATGACGAAAGGGCTCTTTCCCGGCGGCAAGTTTCGCCATTTTCCGGGATCGTCGCGGGGCGCCTTTTTGCTAAAGAGCAGGTTTTCCCACTGATCGATGCGGAAACAGAGCGGCGCGTGCCACCGTGCCAGCGTCATGACGGACTCGATGCCGCGGATATCATAGGAAAAGGCCCCAGGCGCAGGAACCGGGAGCGTGGGCAGGATATGATGCCCCTGCCTCAAGAGTTCGATCTGATAGTCGCTCGCAAAGTTTTCGGTCTCGAAGCCGACGGCCCAGTGCGCCGCCACGGGGAGGGGACGTCCGCCGGGGTCGTCGTTCTGCTTCGTGACCTCGGCACGGACCTCCGCGACCACATTGGGGACATCGGCCGGCTGAGCATGTGCGGGAGAATTGCACATCGCAAGAACCCCCAGAACGACCGGCAGGCAAAAGCGGATCACCACACCGGAATTCGCATCGGCGCGGGGCACGGAATTATTACCGATCGATGCGGATTTCCCTTGCATTTGCGCCCATTTATTCATCATAATATTGATTGATAGACCACAAAATGATCGACCCATCAATATACCCCGGTTAGCTCAGATGAAACCATCGTTATTGCCCCTTTTCGTCCTTACCCTCCTAATGACCGGGTGTGATACCCAGACGCCCTTCGTGCGCGACACCAGCCGGGACGCAGCAAAATTCACCGTTTCGTACACGGTCGAAGGGACGTACTCTTCCTGTCAGATTCTCTATGTAAAGGCGGACCGGTCGACCGCCAACCTGCCTGAGGTGAAGCTCCCGTGGTCGACCTCATTCCCTGTGACCATCCACAAGAGTGGTGCGCCTTTCGGAGCATCGGTTCACGCCACATGCAGCGATCCGGACAAGTTCGGCAAGTCCATGGCCGCCATTTTCGTCAATGACACGATGAAGGATCGCGGCGCCACCACCGGCCGGGGCGAGACCTCGAAGGCGCTCTATTTCGTCACGCTCGACGATTAGGGTCGGCGCCGGTCAGATCGCCGGGGTGGTTGATATTCCGGAATGTGCCGGCCGGGAACGGTACGGTTCGCACGGGGTCGAGATGCCGCACGAGGTCGTGCATGGCCAGGCGATCTTCAAGGAGATGCGCCTCGACGACCGCGAGCACGGACGCGTGGTAACACGCACAGAGGGGTTGCAGCCGCCCGTCATCGGTCTCGGGCACGACGGCCGCCACGCCCGGCGCGCATTCCGCCACGAGTGACCGAAGCACGTCCGGGGACACAAACGGCACGTCGCACGCCATCACGAGGAGCCACGGCGCGGGACTCGCTTTGAGCCCGGCATACAGCCCGGCAAGCGGCCCTTCGCCGAGGATGTCCGTCACCACGTCCACCGGCAAGCCATAGGTTGATCCGCCGGGACGGACGCTCACGTAGACCCGATCCACCAGCGGAGAAAGCGATTCATACACCCGTTCGATCATCGTCCGGCCGTTGATGTCGGCGGCCGCTTTGTCCCTCCCGAAGCGGCGACTTTGCCCACCGGCGAGGATCAGGCCGTTGATGACGGGGCCTTCCGGATCGGGATGAAAAGGATCGGGTTTTGTGTTCATCTTTCTGCCGGGAGAGACATCGAATCCAGATAAGGTTGAAAATGTATAGTTGCCGCTGCCTGACCTTCACCCACACCTTTCCGCATAACCTCCTGTAGAGACGCGCCGTGGCGCGTCTTAGACATACCACGGCGCGTCTCTACCATAGGTCTTGCCGGTTGCACCGCGGGAGCATGCAAAACAGGCCCTCATTAATGGCCGAGCCTCGAAGATACGCATCGCCGCCGTGTTTTCAGCGGGAACCTGAGCATTGAAAGGCCGTGTGGCGTTTTGTTCAAAGATGATGCCCGGTCCATGGAGGACGCAATGTATTGCGTCCCTACGATGGGCGCCGGTTATTACCCTTATGCCGTTCGGAATCTACTGGCGTAATCCCTGCATTTGACATTCGATTATGGAAACGGCACTCGCTCTCGTACAAAAATATCAAATCCTGGCCTACGGGATCGGATTGGCCGTGCTGTTCGCGTGGGAATCATTCCTGCCTTTCTTCGACTTCTTCCGCGGCAAAGGACGAGCGCGGGGGGTGCATCTCCTCCGAAATTTGAGCCTCGGCGCCATCAATTCGGCCCTCATCACGCTCGTGTTCGTCGGCGCATGGGTGGCGGCAAGCGGCTGGGCGTATGCGCACGGGTTCGGCCTGATGAACGTGCTCACCGCGAAGGCCGGCATTCCGACGTGGACGCATGCGGTCGGCGCCATCCTCCTCCTCGATGCATGGACGTACGTGTGGCACCGCATCAACCACCGCGTTCCGTTTTTGTGGCGTTTTCACCGCGTCCACCACACCGACGCCCATATGGACGTGACGACGGCCGGGCGTTTTCATGTGGGCGAAATCATCCTGTCGTCGGCCCTCCGCATACCGCTCATCGTACTTTTCGGGGTGTATGCATGGGAGCTTCTGCTCTATGAGACCATGATGTTTGCTGTCGTACAGGTCCACCACGCCAACATCGCCCTACCGCCCGCACTCGACCGGGTACTGCGTTTTATGATCGTCACCCCGGCGATGCACAAGGTGCACCACTCCCGGTTTCAGCCGGAAACCGACTCAAACTACAGCGCCTTTCTCTCCGTATGGGATCGTCTCGGAAAATCCTTTCGGCTGCGCAAACATCCCGAAGAGATTCGATTCGGCCTCGACGCCTTCACCGATCCCTCGGATGAGACCATGAAGGGCCTGATGGCGATGCCGGTACGCCGCGTGACACGCGACAGCGCACCCGATCACGGCGAATAGGCCCGGAGGTCTTTCCGGAGCAGGCTGCCCCACACCTTATCATAGGGGTGCACCGCCCGAACCAATTTTCCCGCACGATAGACGGGGCGCCCCTCATTGGCCCATTTGAACATTGACCCCTTCAGATTGGCAACGTGCGTGAACCCCCGCTCGGCCATTTGATCGGCGAGGCGCGACGAGCGGTATCCGACCGAGCAATACGTGACGATGGGTGTGGCCCGGCTGAGCGTATCGAGGGCAATCCAGTCGGGATCGTCGGGGTCGACGCGGAGGGCACCTGCGAGGTGGCTGACGGCGTACTCCGCCTCGGTACGTACGTCGAGAAGCACTGGCTTCGTGACCGACGAATCGGCGAATTCAGCATATAGCGAATCGGTCGAGATCTGTCGAATGTCGGGAAATTCAGTATCGATCATGTGATACACGGCCGACCATTGGAGGTCCTGCGAACAGCCCGCCAGAGAAATCAGGCTGAGGCAAAGCATGCACAGGAATGGCTTCGGTCGCATAGGCCCTGAATGTGTTAGGGTCGGCGTACGTATTTCGACCGTTCGTAGTTCATTCAAAGACGTTTTTCGTATCCGAGTATCTGCCGCCCGTCACGGGAGGACCGGTCTTTTTCACCGTTCTCCTTTAGATTGTCGATCACGCTTCCATCCCCATCCGCCAAAGGATTTCCACGGTTATGCAGGACCCAGACAACCGCCTTGAAGAGACTGTCTTTCGCGCTTTCCCGTTTTTGCGGGGCGGGGACCCCGCCGTCCGACGCGACTTCTTCGACCATGCCGTGCGCGTGCAATTGCCCCCGGGGCAATTCATTTGCATGGAGGGCGATCAATGTGCAACCCTTCCGCTCGTCCTGTCGGGGCAGGCGCGGGTGTACAAGTCGGGCGAACAGGGGCGAGAAATCACGCTGTATCGTCTCGAATCGGGCGAGAGCTGCATCCTCACCGCCTCATGCATCCTCGCGGCGCATGCGTTTCCGGCCTTTGCCGTCACCGAAACTGAAGTGGACGCGGTAGTGATACCTTCTGCCGTTTTCCGGGGATGGCTGACCAAACACGAGGCGTGGCAAACATATGTTTTCGGCTTGCTCTGGCAACGCCTCGCCAATGTCATTGCAGTGGTGGAGGAAGTCACGTTTCGCCGGATGGATGCGCGTATTGCCGCATTTCTCGTCGCGCGTGCGGAATTATCGGAAGGCATTGTCAAGACCACCCACGACGCCATCGCCGATGAACTCGGAACGGCGCGTGAAGTGGTCAGCCGGATCCTGAAAGATTTCGAACACGACGGATGGGTTTCACTCTCCCGAGGCGCGATTCGGATCATTGATCTGAAAGAACTCGGAAGAAAGGCACGCACTCATTGAATATGTGACATTATCACGGTACCGGGCCTCCCGGATTGACGATCTTCCAAATAGTTACGGAAAGAGGCCCAGCCTTCGCCGGTGCGGCCCACATCGGTCATCAAATCGAATAAGGAGATTCCGACCATGAAAAAGAAAAACATGGGTACCGTGGACCGAGCCGTTCGCGTCGTCGCTGCCCTCGTCGTGGTTGTGCTCATCAGCACAGGTATCGTGAGCGGTCTGGCCGCAATTATCCTCGGCGTCCTCGCCGCAGTATTCCTGGTCACGAGCTTTGTGAGCTTCTGTCCCTTGTATTTGCCCTTCGGCATTTCGACCCGGCGTCAAGCGCAAAACGGCTAGCGATATCCGACAACCATAAAGTTGTCGAAGACGTTGGGATGCAAAAACGACGCGCACTTTACATAAATACCCGGGCGAGCATCCGCACGGCGACCACGAACGCGAGCGCGGCGAAGCTATAACGCAGGATACGGGTATCGACCCGTTGGGCAGCCCATACGCCAAAGCGCGCCGAGAACATCGCCGGTGCCGAAAGCAACAGCCCACGCCCGACATCGACGTACCCCATCGCGGAGGAAGGTACGGGCGCGTGCCAGCCCATGGCCATGTAGTTAACGACACCGACGAGGGCGATGACGACAATGGTGGCGCTCGACGTGCCTACCGAGAGCCGCATGGGGATGCGAAGCAGGTGCCGGTAGGCGGGAACGAGCACGATACCGCCTCCGACGCCCACCGCGGACGCTATCATGCCAGCGCCGGAACCGATGGCTGCCATCCACGGCCAGCGAATATGCCCCGACTCATCCCCGTCGGCCGAAGCGGAAGTACGGCCTCGCCAGACCATCCGAACAACGACCACCAACAGCACCAGGCTGAATATAATTTTGAACATGGTGGCATCGTACCACGGGCGGGTCGTCACGAAGCGCATCATCAAGAAAATGGCAAGGGCACTCCCCCCACCGACACCCAGCGCCAGACGCCATACCACAGCCTCGCTCTTGTGTTGATACCAGGTACTGACCAGGGCGACCATCAATGTACAGAGCAGACTCGTTCCAATCGTTAGAGGCGTCAATACGGCTGGGTCGATGCCCAGTCCCTCGAAATAGAAAAGTAGTACGGGCGCAAACAGAATGCCGCCACCTACTCCGATGAGACCCCCGATGAATCCGGCAGCGAGACCGGTACCGAGCAAAAGAACCGCATGGGTCGGGTCCATTGTCAGGCCCCTCCAAAGGCGCGCTTATATGCCGTATGGTCGAGCAAGAGCCGCCGGGCCTTGTCGACCACAGCATCGTGTGCGAGTGATGCCCGAATCTGTGCCGATTCACCAATATAATGAGCAAGGATAGCAGTCCGAAGCCTCGCTTTGAGTTGCTTTCCCAATCGATTGAAATCATCGGTTTTCTCCCGTTGAAGTGCCTTACCGAGGGCCTCCATCTGATCCTTCACGCCATTATATCCGCCCTTCTCCAACAGCTCCGACAAGTCCTTCAATCCCTGTTCAGCCGGCGTGCGATACACAAAGTTTCTGGCATGGAGCCATGCCTGAAAATCTGAATAGACGGCATCGGATACCTCAAAGTCGTCACCGTCACCGAAAGTCTCAAAGAACCGTGCTTCGGCTGTCTGCCCGGGGGCGTCGGAGAGGGGGTGTTCAGCCGCAAAATGGGTGGCATAAAAGAGGAATTCCGCCTGCCGCGCGAGGGCTTGCTCAAGGGCGCTCGGCACTCCGAGTGATACGGTCACATCCGGTTCGATACCGCGCCCGTCGAGCACTGTACGCCCAGCCGCCGTCGTAAAGGCATGGCGGAGCGAATCAGGAATGGAGCCGAAATGACCATCATGCTGGCGGTAATCGATTTTCTGTATGCTTCGTCCGCTCGGCGAGTAATACCCAGCGGTGGTTAGCTTGAGTGAAGTGTTGAACGGAAGGTTGCGAACAATCTGAACGAGACCCTTGCCGAAGGACGGTGTGCCGAGAATAAGCCCACGGTCGAGATCCTGTATGGCACCGGCAACGATTTCGCTCGCTGAGGCACTGTATCCATTCATCAAAACGACCAGCGGAAGATCGGGGGCAAGCGGGGCAAGTTTGCTCTGATAGGACCGCTCGGTCTGCGGCTGACGTCCACGCGTCGAGACAATGACTGCATTGGCGGGGGCAAAAAGACCGGTGATTTCGACAGCGGCTTCGAGAAGGCCGCCGGGATTATCACGCAAATCCAGTATGACGCCTTTGAGCGCATCGGTTTTCTGTAGCGATATAAGCGCCCGGCGTACCTCCGGGGCAGCCTCATTGGCAAACCGGTCGAGCTTGATGTACCCGATGCCGGACGTGGTATCCCCCCCCACAAAACCGCTGAAGGGCACATTTTTCAGCTTAACCTCTTCCCTCCGAAGAACAAACGACAGCGGCTCCGGTGCTCCCTCACGCGCTATCATTATTTGGACAGTACTCCCCGGCTCGCCTCTCAAAAGGTTGCGCACGTCGTCGAGCGATAGGTCCTTTGTGGACCTGCCTGCCACTTCGGTAATCACATCGCCGGGGCGAACACCTCGGCGATAACTGCTCGTCCCCTCCACCGGTGCCGTTACCGTTATCTTGCCGTCGAAGATGGCCGCACTAAGCCCCACGCCTCCATACCGACCACGCGTCATAATATTGAGGTCGGCATTGTCCGCTTCGTCATAAAAGTTGGTGTACGGGTCGAGGTCTTGAAGCATCGCGTCGATGCCTGTGTGCATCATTTTCTCGGGGTCGAGCTTATCCACGTATCCAACCACCAATTCCTCGTACAGCGCTCCGAAAACCTGATAACTTTTTCGCAAGGCAAAAAAATCGTCGTCACGTGGCATCCAAAAGCCAGCCACGAGACCAACCGCGAGCGACGCAACCACGAGTACAATCGAAAACAGGACCTTCTTCTTCATCACGGGCACCAAGGTCGGAGAAAGAGACACGGAAACAGGTCCACAAACGAATGGGACCCGATGAATATACGCCCTCGCACAAATGAGATCGTTACACTATCCCGAAGGAATGGTCTATTCCAGTGCTTCCTTAAGCGCGCGAGCCTGCCGCCGTTCCACCACAACGGCAATGTGAATCGACAATTCGTATAGCAACAACAGCGGCATCGCGACCAGCACCTGCGAGATCGGGTCCGGCGGTGTGAAAATAGCGCCGAGAATCAAGGTCACAATGAGCGCATATTTGCGGAATCGACGCAATATGACCGGATTCACGAGTCCCAGTTTCGCCAGAAAATAGATGACCACAGGAAGTTCAAAAAGGGCTCCAACCCCGAACGACCAGAACGTGATCATACCGAAATACTTGTTGATATCGAACTCGTTTGAGATCTCTGGAGAGATCTCATAATGCGCGAAAAACTGAAGCGCCAGCGGGGTAATAATGCAGTACCCAAAGGAGATTCCAAGCATGAAAAAGAATGTTGCGAAAACCGAGGCAAAACGCAGTCCCGACTTCTCACCCGGATACAGCCCGGGCTCGATAAACTTCCACATGTAATAGACAAAAATGGGCGACCCAATAATGACCCCGACGGCGATTACTGTGCCTATGTCTGCGAAAAACTGCCCGGTGATGGTACGGTTCTGAAGTACGAATTCCCGCGCCTGGATCCCGAGCACCCGATACATAAAGAAATCGGGTTTCTTGGGACCAAGGAGGATATTCTCTATGATCCAGTGCCGAAAAAAAACTGCCACGACGGTTGCACCGAGCAATCCGCCAATACCCTTTATGAGCGCCCACCGCAAATCTTCGAGGTGGTCGAGGAACGACATCTCATCATCCGGTGACGCGGACTGCGTATCGGCAGCGGATGGAACAGCGGCGGCCGGCTTTAGTCGAGCAAGGGCACTAAGACCAAACAACTTCATTTCTGCACGGAACGTTCAGCAAATCCATTATGTGTTGTCAACCAATGCCTAATTACTCGAGGATCAGAAAGGCGAGTCCGAGCTGCTTCGGTTATTTTCACGAAGATTGAGGTCGAGCAGTGTCTCCACCCACAGGCCTTGATCCTCAATTTTCTTCCGCCCGCCACTCCAGGTGAAATTAAACAATGTTAACAGGCCGACGACCTCGAATCCGTCGCTTCGAAGCAGGGCTACTGCCTTGTTTGCACTCCGGCCGCTATTGAGAATGTCGTCGAGCAACGCGATGGGCCGGGATCGTTCCATCGGACCCTCCACCAGCCGGCGTCTACCGTGGGATTTACGGTGTTCGCGCACGAAGCCGCCATTGACGCGGGGAATGCCCGGCGCGGCAACCACTGCACTCACGATAGCGAAGGCGCCGAATCCGTACCCGGCCACCTGATCAAGATTCCGGGCTCGTATTCGCTCTGCCAACATATCACCGACTTCTCCGGCCATCTCGCCGTCGAGCATCGGTATCCGGGTATCAAGTAGCCAACCGATAGGTTGCCCCCGCGGATCGGTGATCAGTTCTTGTTCCCGACGCACGAGCGCTCGTTCGTACAGGCGGTGACCGAGATCCACTAGGCCACTATAACCGGACGAATTCAATACACTGTTTGCCATGAAACAACAGAGTTCGACACGAGAAAAAGATACGCCCACAACCGGGAAGACGATTCAAAAAGCGTCCCTTCACATGAATCACGCCTTCATTTGTCCCAGGGCGTATTCGTGAACCGCCTTCTACCGGATCCGTTCCGCCCGAATGAACAAGCCGAATTCGGTATCAGGCTACAACGAAATCGTAAAGCGGAAATTGTCGACACAAGTCTCGTACTTCCTCATGAACCCGGGCATGTACTTGCGCATCATCCGGCTGCATAAGGATCCTGTCGATCATCCCGACAACTTGCCGAAAGGCTGCTTCATCGAATCCACGCGTTGTCATGGCCGGCGATCCAAGCCGGATGCCGCTGGTGACGAACGGGCTCTTGTCGTCGTACGGCACCATATTCTTGTTGACCGTGATCCCGGCCTCCTGTAGCACTGCCTCGGCCTCCTTGCCTGTCACGTCTTTGTTGCGCAGATCGATCAGGATGAGGTGGTTGTCCGTGCCGCCGGAGACCAGGTTGTATCCCCGTTCGACGAACGCAGCGGCCATCGCCCGGGCATTGGCCACCACCTGCTTTGCGTAGGTCTTGAAGGCAGGTTCAAGGGCTTCGCCGAAGGCGACTGCCTTGGCGGCAATGACATGCATCAGCGGACCACCCTGAATACCCGGAAAGACCGACGAGTCGAACAATTCGCTCATCCGCTTCACACGACCACTTTTCGGGGCGACTTTGCCGAGCGTGTTTTCGTAGTCCTTCCCGATCAGAAGCATCCCTCCACGCGGGCCGCGAAGGGTCTTGTGCGTGGTCGTCGAGACGACGTGGGCGTGTGGCAGCGGGTCGTTCAGCACGCCCGCTGCGATGAGACCGGCGGGATGGGCCATGTCCATCCACAGGAATGCGCCCACCTCGTCTGCGATCTCGCGGAAGGCAGCGTAGTCGAAATCACGCGGGTAGGCACTGGCACCGATGGAGATCATTTTGGGGCGGACCTGTCGGGCGCGGTCGCGCACCTTGTCCATGTCGATTCGTCCGTGAAGCGGGCCGTCTTTTTCGACGCCATAATATTCCGCCTTGTAGAGCATGCCGGAGAAATTGACCGGGCTGCCGTGGGTAAGGTGCCCGCCATGGCTGAGGTTCAGCCCGAGGAACGTGTCACCCGGCTTGAGAAGCGTCAAATAGACGGCGGCATTGGCTTGTGCCCCTGAATGCGGCTGCACATTGACCCACTCCGCGCCGAAGAGCGCTTTAGCCCGCTCCCGCGCGAGCATCTCGGCCACATCAACCACCTGGCATCCACCATAATAGCGCTTGCCTGGTAGGCCCTCGGCATATTTGTTCGTCATCACCGAACCCATCGCCTGAAGCACCGGCCTGGAGACAAAGTTTTCCGAAGCAATCAGTTCGAGGCCATCGTTCTGGCGATCCACCTCCTGTTGAATCGTCTCAAAGATCGCCGGGTCTTGCCGTTCGAGATCAGTCATAAAGGGTTCTGTCCGAGGCCCAGAGGCCATACATAGGAAAATGATTCGTCAATCGGATAACGGGTGCGTTAAGGTACGATACCCGGGGGGCTTCATGCTGCGAATTTTCCTCAATGCTCGTGGGAAAGCATGTCGGGGACCTCCACTGCTAAGAAATGCCCACCCACACCAACAAAACGCCACCGATCATCCGGCTGCCCATCGCCTCCAAGATCAATGTTATAGATGCTGAAAAGGTAAAAGTCCTTCCGCTCGCTTACGCGGTTGACGAGGGCGGCGGCCACCCGCGAGCCATATTTCGAGAGGACCTTCCCGAAGGCGCCGTCCCCGGTTTGCGCCGTGATGGTCTGAGCCGATCGGGCCTCGACGAATTCCTTGAAGGCGGGCATGTCGGGATTGGTAAAGAGGAGCGCGGCCAGGCCGGCACCGAGAAGCAACGTGATCAAGATGCGCATGGGAAGGGCGTGGTTGGTTGCAATACGGTGGCCGAATGGAACGGAGTAGATGACGGTTCCAGCAGGCAAACATACCCCCATTCATACCGGCTCGCCAATCTACGATACGTTTCGGCGAATGTTTTAAGGACCGGGGCATGGTCTTTTCGCGAAAGAGCCTTGAGCCACCGGCCCTAGGTGCTCCCTGACCTGTATCATCAGCATACGAAATCGAAGCACCCATCTAACACGAGGCTCAACCAACAATCGGAATCAACACACTGTGGCGGGTTCTCGAACGGCATCAAGAAATAACTAATCCTTCGTCCCGTGGTCATTTGGTTGACCTCGTGTTTGAAGAATGCGCCCGGCCAGAAGCCAACAGCCAATAGCGTACATATGGAAAGGGATTTAACGTTGCGGTAACATCATGTGTGAACGAAATCGTTACCTTGTTTTCCTACTGTTTTGCCGTAATATACTTGGGATCAATGGAATCGACTTCACCGGATACCCCACTCGTACTCGTGGTGGACGACGAGGACGATATCCTTGACTTGCTCGGCTACAACCTCCGGAAGGCCGGCTTCGACGTGCTGTTGGCGCGCGACGGCCTAGAGGCCCTCGAACGTGCCGAGTCCTCGCCACCGGATCTCGTCATCCTTGATATCATGATGCCCCGGCTCGACGGCATCGAGACGTGCCGGCGCCTTCGGCACCATGCCCAGCTTCGACACATCCCCGTCATCATGCTCACAGCCCGCAGTGAGGAAGAAAGCCACGTGCATGGCCTTGATGAAGGCGCGGACATCTATCTCACCAAACCCATTGCCCTTCCCGTGCTCCTCAGCCAGGCGAGGGCGTTGCTCCGTGGTGCCCGGCGCTATGAGACACCGCCGAATATGCTGCGCATCCACGACCTCGAGATCGACCGGGACCGGTACGTCGTCTTCCGCCGAACAGCGGATACGACGAACGACATTCGTTTCCCGCGAAAGGAGTTCGAGTTGCTCCACTTTCTCGCTGCCCGCCCGGGCAAGGTGTTCTCCCGGCAGATAATTCTCGATGAAGTGTGGGGGCGCGACGTGTATGTCGTCGACCGAACGGTGGATGTTCATGTGCGGAAAATCAGGGAGAAACTAGGCCATGGTTACATTGAGACTGTTAAAGGGATCGGCTATCGCTTCAAAAGCTAACGCGAATCCACGCAGGGTTCGTGCGGGTTGAACGCCCCGTCTTTAACGCCTGCAGCATGGAAGAACACATGCAACAGACAACGCACCCGCCCGGGTATTTTCACCGGCTTTCGTTGCGCCTTGCCTTCACGGTCGGTGCGGCGGTGACCGTACTTTATCTTGCACCGGCGTTTTTCATCCCAACGGTCCCTTTGTGGCCAACCCTCCCGTTCGGCCTTGCGACGGGGTTCATCGCTTACCTCGCTGCCCATCGCCTGCTATCGGCTCGGATCGAGCTGGCGCGCTCCACGCTCAAAGCCATCCGGCATCACCGCTTCGACAACCTCGAAGACAGCCGTTTGCCGCACGGCGACGAACTCAATAGCCTTATCTGGCAGGTCTATCGTACCGGCCAAACCCTCGAACAAGAGTTTCAAAATTTCAAGAAAGTCGAAAGCTATCGCCGCGAATTCCTCGGCAACGTATCGCACGAGCTCAAGACCCCCATCTTTTCGATCCGAGGCTTTGCCGAGACACTGCTTGGCGAAGCCCTGGCGGACCCGGAAGTCAATCGCTCCTTCGTGGAAAAAATCCTCCGCAATGCCGACCGGTTGACCAACCTGACCAACGACATCACCGAGATTTCGCGCATCGAGACGGGCGAATTGAAAATGACCATGGCGCCGTTCGATCTTCGGCGCGTTGCCCGTGACGTGGTCGAATTACTGGAGCCAATCGCATCCGAAAACCAGGTCGCGCTGCGGGGGCAAATCCCTGAAACGCTTCCGCCCGTCCTCGGCGACGGCAATCGTATTCGGCAAGTGCTCATCAACCTTATCGAAAATGCCATTAAATACAACAATCCCGGCGGTCAGGTAGAGTTGATTGCCCGGCTCACACCGACGGGCGAGGTCAAAGTATCCGTCGTGGACGACGGCATCGGACTGGCGCCCGAGCACATCGCGCGCCTGACGGAACGCTTCTACCGCGTGGATAAAAGCCGATCGCGTTCCCAGGGTGGTACCGGCCTCGGCCTGGCAATCGTCAAACACATCCTTGGCGCCCACGACCGTACGCTGATGGTCGAGAGCCGCCCCGACCAGGGTTCCACGTTTGCAATTTCTCTGCCTACCATCGCTCCGGCCGTTTCACCCCCATCGTCATAAATTGCCCCAACAGCCTTTGCTATACTGACCTCGATGTCGTTTTTTTAAGCGTTGCCGCATTCATTCTACTGCCCAACAACCGACTCTTCTTCGTTTCCTATGAAGCTCACCGAATTAATCAAACAGGGACATTTCGCGTCAATCGGCCAGGAAGCGATGCTGAATATTATGGTGACGAGTTCGTGGATGCTCGGCGAACTCGCCGCCTCTATGGCGCCGTATGGTGTCACACCATCCCAGTACAACGTACTCCGCGTCCTTCGCGGTAGTCATCCCAAACTTTTGACTTGCAGCGACATCCGGAATCGACTCCTCGATCGCACGCCGGACGTGACGCGTCTGCTCAACCGGCTGGAAAAGCGCGGGTACGTGCATCGTGCCCGGGCGACCACCGACCGCCGGATTGTGGAAGTCGGCATTTCTGAAACCGGGCGGGCCCTCCTCTCCCAGATGGACGGTTTAATGGACGCGACCGTGGATCGTATGACGGCACATCTCTCCGACGCCGAGCAACGCCAGGTTTGTCAATTGCTCGAACGGCTGCGCGCCCCTCAATCCGAATAACCGCGCGTCACTTCCCACGTCTCCATGTCGCACCCCGCCCATACCCTTAGCCGCCCGCAGAAACTGTTCGTGGTCGGCACAGCCATTTTCGTGACGGCGCTCGTTGTGGCTGAAGCCACTGCCAGCAAATTTTTCACGGCCTTCGACCTCCCCTTCACCCTAACTATTCTCGGGCAGGAATTCAATCAAGTCGTGATGACGGCCGGGGTTATTGCGTTCCCAATAACGTTCATCGTCACCGACGTTCTGAACGAGTATTACGGCAAAGCCGGCATCCGTTTCGTGACGTATATCGGGCTGGTGATGGTCATTTTCGAATATGGCCTTATTCAGATGGCCATGCAGGTGCCAACGGCCTCCATTTCACCGGTGCCCGACGCCGCCTTCAATACCGTCTTCGGCTCCACCGGTCGTGTGATCGTCGGAAGCCTGACGGCCTATGTCATCGGACAGTTGGCCGATATTTCGCTTTTCCACTGGCTCCGCCGCCTCACGCAGGGTCGGCATCTGTGGCTGCGCGCGACGGGCTCTACCTTCGGTTCTCAGTTCATCGACACGTTCATTGTTCTCTCGGTGGCTTTCATCGGCCAGTTGTCTTTTCAGGAGATCGTAGCGATCACCTTGTTCAATTATTTCTACAAATTCATCATTGCCATCGTCATCACGCCGCTCATCTATGGCGCCCACTGGCTGATGGATCGCTACCTCGGCCACGAGACGGCTGAGGCCCTCATCCACCGCGCCGAGGTTTTGGTGGATGAACGGTCGATCACGCCCGACATCCCCTGATGCATTCACTTGCACTGGACCGAGTCATCTCAGTTTTCCCACCCGAGCACGCCGGCCGTGACGAGGGCGGATAGAAGTTCGACGAAATCGTCCCGGTCGAGGAACGGCACCAACATCTCAGCGGTCAGCGGCTCCGTCCCTGTGAGCAACGCGGCGGAAGCCGACAGTTCGTCGGCAAGCGGATAGGCCTCTCCGGCGGCATAGAGGGTCACCGCGCCTCTCGCGCTTTCACGATAAGCCATGTGCGACCGTGCACGCCTTCGGAGGCTTCCATTTCGAATCCCATCCCGTATTTCGTGCGGTAGGCACGTTTTTTCGATATAATTCTCCCGTCGGGACGCGGTGATAAAGCGTCCGAACCAGTCGTCGAGGGTCGCATCATCTCGGACGAAATCGCGAAGGATGCTACGGATGGTGACGAGGGTCACGGAATCGATCTCGCCCGGGTGATGCACAGGCCTGCGGGCCGGATCGCCGAAGCGCGACAGGGGATCCGCCGTGACCAGCACGTGTTCGAGGAAGCCAGCGGCAAGGTCAGCATACGAAGGGGCTTTCAGCCCAACGGAGTACGTCATACACACATCGAGTGCTACGCCAAAATGGGGTACACGCGGCGGAAGATAGAGCAGGTCGCCGGGTTCGAGGATCCACTCCGCGTCCGGCACGAAATCGGCCAGCACGCTGACGTCGAGGTTCGGCACGAGGTGTTCTTCCACAACCGGCGTATGGTTGATTTGCCACCGTCGCCGCCCGAGGCCCTGTATGAGAAAAACGTCATAGTTATCGATGTGGGCGCCGACGCCACCTTGTCCGGGAGCATAACTGACCATCACATCGTCGAGACGCCAGTTCGGAAGAAACGAAAACGTCTCCATGAGCGCGGCTGCTTCGGGCACGTGCCGGTCCACCTCCTGTACGAGGAGTGTCCAGTGGGATTCAGGAAGGGACTCGAAGTCCTCCTCGTCAAAAGGACCATATCGGAGTTCCCACGGATAGTCGCCGCCATGCTCGAGCACGAGGCGTGCTTGAACTGCTTCGTCGCACGCCAAAGTTGCCAATTCTTCCGGAGAAATAGGGGAGGAAAAGCCGGGAAAAGCACCGCGCACTAGCAGTGGCTTTTTCTGCCAGTATTCTGCGAGAAATGCCTCGGGTGTCAATCCGCCAAAAAGCCTATCGGAGATGTGCATGCGCTTATTCCATTCAAAAGAGATACGAGAAGAGCCAGCCGAGCAAAAGGAGCACCATCAGAACAGCCGCCCACCTGATACCCGGCTTTTGGACGGGATACTCATACCCACAGTACGGGCAAATCTCGGCGTCGGTATCGACTTCGAGCGCGCACGAAGGGCACTCCTTTTTCTTCTCGGGCATGGCGTATCACGAATACGGAATTTCCAAACGCCCCTGTTTACGCCGTCGGGAAGGCTCCGTTCGTTCCGGGCGTCGTCATATTCAGGTCTAGCAAGATCTCCTCGCCGAGACCCCTCATCGCTGTCGTTCTACCTATCTAAGTTGATTGACTGTGGCAGAATGAATACATTTGATATATAGTACATCTAAACATAACTCATTACATCTATATAAATGTAAAGGGTTTGGGTCAATCTTTGCGAGTCCCTCTCCTAATTCCGTGTTTCTTTTCTCACTTTGAAGAGTGCTTTTCGATGACCCGTTTTTACGATGACGTACCCCAGAACATACAAGGCCGAGTCTCTCCTGCCATTCGCCGTACAGGCGCTTCTCTCATGATGGGTGGGGTATTGATGGGGGCGATGCCCGGCGGGACGCCACACGAGACGCACTGGTACCATCAGGCACCGCTTTGGGAGAAGGCAGTCCGCCAGACCGCGCCGCTCATCGCCTCAGCCGCAAATATCGTATTCCTTCCGCCGCCGACCATCCCATTTGGCCTGACAGACGTGGGCAACAGAAGCACCCCCACGTTTGCCGATCTGGACGGAGACGGCGACCTGGATGCCTTCATCGGGGAGTTGTTCGGCAGTACGTTTTACTTCGAGAATACGGGTGCGGCATCAAGCCCGGCTTTTGCCTCAGTCGTCACAAACCCCTTCGGCCTCGCCGACGTTGGCCGCAACAGCAGGCCGACGTTTGCCGATCTCGATGGTGACGGTGACCTGGATGCCTTCATTGGCGAGAAATACGGTAGTACGTTTTACTTCGAGAACACGGGCACGGCTACCAGCCCGGCATTCGCCCCCGTTTCCGCCAATCCCTTCAGCCTGACCAGCGTAGGCAGAGAAAATGCCCCCGCGTTTGCCGACCTGGACTCAGACGGGGACCTCGACGCCTTCATCGGGGAGCTCTATGGCACGACGCAGTACTTCGAGAACACGGGCACGGCTACCAGCCCGGCATTCGCCCCCGCCGTTACCAATGCCTTTGGCTTGACGGACGTGGGTTACTTCAACAGTCCTGTTCTGGCAGATCTGGACGGAGACGGCGACTTTGACGCCTTCATCGGGGACATTTCCGGCAATACGGTTTACTTCGAAAACTCGGGTACGGCTTCCAGCCCGGCATTTGCCCCCGCCGCCACCAACGCCTTCGGCCTGGCAGATGTTGGCTCATATAGTGCGCCCACATTTGCCGACCTGGACGGGGACGGTGATCTGGATGCCTCCGTCGGCAAGTGGTACGGTCAAACGTTCTATTTCGAAAACACGGGTACAGTAACGAATCCGGCCCTTGCGTCCGCCTCCGCCAACCCCTTCAGTCTGACCGACGTGGGATATGACAGCACTCCCACGCTTGCCGACGTGGATGGTGACGGTGACCTTGACGCCTTCATTGGAGAGCGCAACGGTAATACGTTTTTCTTCGAAAACACGGGAACGGCAACGAGCCCGGCCTTTGTCGCCGCATCCGCCAATCCCTTCGGCCTAGCCAGTGTGGGCACCAGGAGCACGATCACGTTTGCCGACGTGGACGGTGACGGGGACCTGGACGCCTTCAGAGGGGAGTACTACGGCAATACACAGTACTTCGAGAACACGGGCACGGCCACGAGCCCCGCCTTCGCCGCGGCCTCGGCCAACCCCTTTGGCCTGACGGACGTATGCAGATTCAGCGCCCCGGCGTTTGCCGACGTGGACGGTGACGGGGACTTGGACGCCTTCATTGGGGAGTACGGCGGCAGTACGTTCTATTTTGAGAACACGGGCACAGCGACCAGTCCGGCTTTTGCCCCTGCATCCGCAAACCCCTTTGGATTAACGGACGTGGGTACTTGGAACAGGCCCACGTTTGTCGACTTGGACGATGACGGGGACCTGGACGCCTTCGTCGGGGAATACGGTGGCAATTCCTTCTATTTTGAGAACACGGGCTCAGCCGCAAACCCGGCCTTTGCTCCCGCCTCTGCCAGTCCCTTCGGTCTGCTGGACGTGGGTAGACTCATTGCGCCAACATTTGCCGACCTTGACGGGGACGGGGACCAAGACTTCTTCACCGGCGAACTCGACGGCAGTACGTTTTATTTTGAGAACATTTCCGATGCGGCACTGCCCGTGGAACTGGCCGCCTTCTCTGCCCTGAATGACGAGCATTCGCTGGTGCTTCAATGGCAAACACAATCCGAGACCAACAATGCCGGCTTTGAGATTGAGCACCTGCTTGAGACCGAGAACGGCTGGCAGAAGGATACCTTCGTTGAGGGTGCCGGTACGACGACCGAACCGCAGACCTATAGCCACCGAATCGAGGGGCTAATTCCCGGCAGGTATCGCTTCCGCCTCAAGCAAATCGACTTCGACGGGAGCTTCCAGTATAGCGCCGAGATCGAGGTAGCCGTCGCGGCGCCCGTCAAACTCGTCGTCGAACAGAACTACCCCAACCCGTTCCGAGGATCCACGGAGATCACTTATGTCCTGCCGAAGTCGGAGCCGGTGCGGCTGGTAGTCTACGACGTACAGGGCCGGGAGGTAGTGCGATTGGTGGATGGGAGCCAGGCGGCCGGAGAGCATCGCGTATCATGGGCAGCCGGGACGCTGCCGAGCGGGCTCTACGTGTACCGGTTGGAAGCAGGCTCGGCCACGGAGACGCGGACGATGATGCTCGTACGGTAGGGCGAGCGGCGCCGGCGCTTACTGCACGGGTGCAGCCGCATAAGCAATGCGCCAGGCGCCTTTCAGGAGGCAGCCGCACACAAGCGTGCGTCACTCCGATCTGCAATCCGCCCATCACCCGAAGCCAACAGCTAAAAGCCCTCAGTCCCCAGCCACCACGAGGTGCGGCACCTTCGCCAGATCCCAGTCCCAGACAAGCCCGCCGGCTGTGGCATCGGCGTGGGCTTTGCCGTAGAGTGTTTCGACGAGGTAAAACGCCGGCTCATAACTCAGCCCGCCCCCGACGGAAGTGATGTACTTGCCGTCGACGACGAAGCGGGCATCATACTGCACGTCGATGCCGGGAAACATTTCGGCAAAGTGGTCGCGATCGCCGGGGAAGGTCGTGGCTTTGCGGCCGTCGAGGGCGCCGGTGGCCGCGAGCGGGAAGGCTCCGTCGCAAACCGTTAGAACGTACCGGGCGTGGGCCACTGCCTCTTTTAGCCAGGTCATCAATCGCTCATTATGAAGATCGGCCGTCATGCTGTTATCGGTGCTCGGAATAACGAGAATGTCAATAGGTGGGGCGTTTTCGAACGAAAAATGCGGCGTGATCTTGATTCCTTCGAAGGTCGTGAAGGGCTGCCCGTCTGGGGAGACGATAAACGGTTCGATGTAATTCTCTGCATCTCGATAACGAGTGTGCTGAAGCACGTCGTACGGTGCCATCAATTCAGAATTGAAGACAGTTTCGAGCCCTAAAAAGCCCGCATGGAGAATGCCCTTGGCCGCCGCTTCGGCGGGGGCAGGTGGCGTGCTCTCCACATCCCCGCAGGCAGCGAGTCCGGTAAGGCAGAAAAGAACAAGCGGAATCGAAAGACAAAGGGTTTTTTCAGGAGACATAGTGGCTGGGCTCTAACCGGTACGCCAAAATACGATGGATGGGGAAAGATGTTAATGCCCCGAATAGAATGCAAGCCGCTTCCCGGTTACGGGACATCAATAAACCGCACTCAGTCAGCGCCCCTTATTACGTCATCTCAGCAAACGCAATGAGGAGAGATCTCCCCGGGCAGGAATTATCCGGCCTTGTCGATGAGATCAATTTTGCGCCCTCCGTCAGTCGGCGGAACCTGCCCTGGGTGCGGTCGAATGGGCCGCGTGTCTTCCCTCGCGATGCTCAGTCGTAAACAAAGATTTACGTATTTAAAAACGGCGTGGGATTAATGACAGGCTCGCCTGAGAGGAAGCACGGATCCTTCTTCACGCTCGCTTTCCCAGTAGGCTACCCTTTTTGCGACCCAAGGGCAAGCACCGATCTAGACATGCTTTGACACGTATCGATGGTTCACCTGATGACCCCGTCGCCATGAGCCACCTGCCAAATTCAGAATGTCGGATTTAGCCTGAGCCAGACCGTCGGCCGGGTGCCTGTGCCGACATCGCGGAGGGGCCAGGCGAGTTCGAGGCGGATGTGGCGGTGGTCGATGCTCGCGCCGAATCCAGCAGACGGCAGCACATCGTCGAAGCGGAAGCGGTCGGTGGTCGCACTGTTGACCCAGCCGGCATCGAAGAGGCCGAAGATCTGCACGCCGCTGCCGAGGATGTCGCCGAGCGGGGAGCCGTCGTAGAAGGTCACCTCTGTATTGGCCAACAGCATCCGCGTGGCATAGAAGCTGTTCTGCGGATAGGCGCGCATGGAGCCTACGCCGCCGAGTGTGAACATCTTTTGCGGGAGGGCTTGCCCCGTCGTGAGGCCGCCGCGCAACCGGAGGCTCAACCCGCTCACGCTCCCCGCCTGCACGTAGACGCGGGCGTCGCCAAGGTACCGGTCGAAGGAAAAATCCCCGCCGAGGCCTTTGCCGAATTCGGCCTCGAGCCGGAACGCCGCCCCCGACGGACGCCGGTCGAGGTGGCGGACACGGCCCCCTTCGAGGGCGAAGACCAGCGAGTTCATGTCACCGTTCATGACGGCCGGGTTCGGGCGGAATCCGCCGCCGCCGAAGAGCGACCACGTCGTTTTCTGTTTTAAGGTTCGATAGGTATCGTGGCGGAATCCGGCGCTGACCTGCACATACGGGGTGATGTGGGCCACGCCATAGAACGTCCATCCCTGCGTCTCGAAATAGTCGAAATAGTCGTTGTTCGCGAAGATCGCCGCGAGGGAATTCTCGGCCCAACTTGCCTTCCACAGGTCATTCGTGGTCGTTTGCCGGTGGTAATCCCCCCCCAATTTTATGTCGAACCCGTCATCTCCGTAGCGTTTGCCGAGACGGGTTTCGGCACCGATGCTATATCGCCAGCGTTCGAGGTCGAGGGCATACGCGGCTTGCCCGATGATCTTGCCGCGGTGATAACTGTCCCAGGCCAGCGGCCCGCTCCCGATGCCGAGCACGAGCCCTTCCACCCGGTTATACCGCATGGCCGGGACGGGGCGATAGACGCCGTTGGTCGGATACGGCCACCGATTCCAGAGTTCGCCGACGAAGGCATACGAGCGCTGCCAATCGTGCCGCCGGCGCCACCACGCGCGGGTATCGTGATCCCTGTCGTCGAACGACTCGCGCGCGAGGTGATCCCGCCGGCGTTCGGCCCGGGCAATGGCGCGCCCGTCGTCGTCGGTTCGAAGCGCTAATGCGACGTCTCGAAGACCGTCGGCGATGGGGTCGAGGCGGTTGGAGAGGGCGTACTCTTCGTCATCCATGAGATCCTCTTGCACGTCACGGAGCTGCTCGTAAAGATCGACGAGGGCGCGTTCGAGCCGTCGCCGGTCATTGGGGCTCCAGCCGGGCCGCGTGTCTGCCGAGGCGGTCAGGCCGAAGGGCGCCGTCGCCTCGCGCAGGCGGCGGCTGATCTTGCGGAGCTGCTTGCCGAGCCGCGCGCCCGCCTCGTCCGCCGTCACATCGTGCATGATCGTGGCGACGGTCTTAAGGGCCGAAACGACCTCGGCGCGGTCGGCCGGAGAAACCGGCACCGGCTGCTGTGCACGGAGCGGCACCGCGAGCGTTGTCAGAAGGACAAGGAGAAAGACAAAACGAGCCGACTTGGCCATGACACTTCACAATCGGTTTCGGGGGAGGGGGGCAAATGAACGCACGGCTCATCCGAGGAAAAGAACGCATCGGACTCCGTGAAGGTTACACGTACATCATCTTAGCCGCGAAGAAGGGCTTCAAAGTCATCCGTGATCCGGTCGATGTCGAAGGCGCGGCCAGCATAGGCGCGGGCATGGCTGCCCATGGTTTCTCGGAGCGTGGCATCAGCAAGGAGGGTTTCGGCGGCGGACACAAACGCGCCGGCCTCTCCGGGCGGCACGACGATGCCCGCGCCTTCGCGCGTCGTGATGCGCGCGGCGAGGTTTTCCGGCGGCACAGCGAGCAACACCGGACGTGCGGCACAGAGATAACTCAACACCTTCGACGGCACGGAGAAGACCCCGGCGTCGGGTTCGAGGAGCGCCACCAGCACATCGGCTGTCGCAAGCACATCGGGGAGCGTCTCAAATGGCTGAAAGTCAAAAAGAAGGAGGTTGTCGAGGGCGAGTTCCGCCCGCTTTTCCCGAAGCCAGTCGGCGCCCAGCCCTTCGGAGACCACCACGAGGCGCACGTCGGGTTGAGCCCGGAAACGCACGGCGAGTTGTACGAGCAGGTCCGGGTTGTGCTTCATCCCCAAATTGCCCGAATAAAGCAGGCACCGGACATCCGCCAGCCCGTGGTCACGGGCCCAAACATTGTTCCGTGGGCGTTCCGGCATTTCATCGAGCGGCGCCCAGTTTTCGATGACATGAAGCCCTCCGTCCGGCACGTTCCATTTGCGGAGGATCGGGCGAAAATCCTCGGTGATCATCACGACGGCATCGCTGTGGCGGAGGAGGTTGCGCTCTCGCCGGAGATACCGCCGGCCGATCAACTCGCCGATCACTGGGAGTTTCTTCCGGAGCACCCGATGCGTGGCCACGCCGAGGAGGTCCTGAAGCCAGAAGACGAACGGGATCCGCTGTGCCCGGCACGCCGCGAGGAGGGTATGCTGGGCATCGAGCGGGGTATTCGCCGAAAGCACGACCTCCGGCCGAAAACGACGTGTCTCCCGTGCGATGCGCCCGCCGTACTCGTTCTCCTGCCGCCACCGGCGAACATACGAATACTTGTCAAGCGATTGTTTGAGGCAAATCCCGGCGATAGAAAATCCTTCCGGGTCGTCGTCGAGGCGGCGAAGGGCGCCGTGGGCCGTATTGGGCAGCGAGGCACAATAAGCATGGCGGACCTCATGCCCTCGCCGCGCCAGTGCCCGGCTGAGTTGCACCTGAAACGGATGCCCGGCGTAATCATGGACGAGGATGCGCATGGTTGGCTAATGGCTGGGGGCTGGAGGCCGGAGGCCGGTGGCTGGTGGCTGGGGGGCTGTTGGCTGAGAACGCAATGTATTGCCCCCCTACGAATGCCGCAGCGTATCGTGTTGCATTCCCTTCGCCATTCACTACTCACAAATCACTACTCCCAAAGAGCGTCCGCTCGATGACGGCGCAGAGGAGGTGGCCGCACAGTTCGTGGCCCTCCTGTATGCGTGCCACGTCATGCGAGGGGATGACGATCAAGGTGTCGCAGTGCGTGCCCATCGCTGCGCCTCCGGCGCCGGTGAAGCCTGCGGTGAGCAGGCCCCTGTCCCGGGCTATATCGAGGGCGCGGATCACGTTGGCGGACCCGCCGCTCGTCGAGAGGCCCACGGCCACATCGCCGGGATTGGCCAAGCCGGCCAGGGGACGTGAGAAGATCTCGTCGTAGCCGAAGTCGTTGGCGATGGCCGTGATCTGCGAGGCGTTTGTCGTGAGGGCGTGGGCCGGAAGGCCGGGGCGGTTCCGGTAAAAGCGTCCCGAGAGTTCGGCGGCCCAGTGCTGTGCATCGGCGGCGCTGCCGCCATTGCCGAAGAAGAAGATCTGACCGCCCGCCGCGAGCCGTTCGGCGATGCGGAGCGCCAGCGAGGCAATCCGGGGCGTCATGGCCTCTACGGCCGCTGCCACGCGCCGCGCCTCGGCCGCCTGCTCACTCATCCAGGCGCGGGCCTGTTCCTCCGTCATCGCAGCCATGTCTGCATTCCCCTGTTTGTGAAACCGAAGTGGACCACCCTGGCGCCATGCTTTTCGAGGGCTTCCACGACGCGGTGTCGGGAATCGAAGGCGGTGAAAAAGAACATGAACCCGCCGCCACCCGCACCCGAGATCTTCCCGCCGACGGCACCGGCTGCCCGCGCCGCCTCATAGAGGGCATCGATCATTGGATTCGAGATCTTGTCCGACATCTGCTTCTTGACCTGCCACGCCTCATCGAGCTTGTCCCCAAAGGCGGGGAAATCACCCGTGAGGAGGCATTGTTTCATCTCCGAGGCGATGGCTTTGGTACGGTGCATGGCATCGAGGGGCGCCGCCTGACCGGTGGTCGCATTGCGCATCTGATCCTCGATGATGTCCGACGAGAAGCGGCTCTGCCCGGTATAGGCGAGGACGAGGCCGTATTCGAGTTCATTGACCCACTCCGGCGGTACGCGGAGCGGGTTGACGAGCGTACGGTCCCCGTCGAACTCCATAAAGTTGAACCCCCCGAAAGCCGCAGCATAGAGGTCCTGTTTGCCGCCCTTGATGCCGAGGTCATTGCGTTCGATGTCGCAGGCGAGGCGGGCCGTTTCGTAGCGGTCGAGGCCGAGGCGGAGCCAGCGGTCGAAGGCGCCGAGGAGGGCGACCATCATGGTCGACGAGGCGCCGAGGCCGGAGCCGGGTGGGCATTCGGTGTGCGTGAAGAGGTCGAAGCCGCCATGATCGGGATTGATGTCGAGGCGGCGGATGACCCCCTTGGCGAGGTCCATTTGATAGTTGAAGGCCGGCACCGGGTCATCGATCTGGTACGAGACCTCATCGCCATAATCGAGCGAGCGGAGGCGGATGGTGTCCGAGCCGTTCGGGACGAGCGTGACGTAGGCATACCGGTTGATGGTGGCGTTGAGGACGTGGCCGCCGCGTTCGTCCACATAGGGCGGGACGTCGGTCCCGCCGCCGCCGAAGCTGATACGCAATGGCGCGCGTGCGCGGATGATTTTAGGCAAAGCGGGAGGGAGAAATGGACGAATCAAACAACCGGCGCGAAAAACGACGGGGTGAAGAAAAACGTTCCGGATGCCTACGCGGTGAGTCCCTCGATTAGTTTCGCCGCCGAAGCTTCCCATGACTGAGACTTCGCTATGGCGACGAGCCCGGCGCGATCTTCTGCAGAAAGTCCCCGGTTACGAACCCTGGTGATCCGGTCCACCCACGCTTCGGGATTGTCGTCGAGAAGGCAGGGAGCGGCACAGGCATCGGCCTGTGCACCCACCTTGGTCGTCGCCAGAAAGGGCACACCGTGCGCGAGCGAGTTGAGCAGCTTCAGCTTCGCGCCCGTTGCATATCCGAAGGGAAGAATGGAAAAAGCAGCCTGCCCGAAGAGTCGGTCGAGTTCGGAATCGGAGACATCGGCGTGGAGGTCCCAACCACGGTCCGTGCAAAGGGTCTGCACCGCTTCAGAGGGTCCGCTTCCCACGACCATCACCTGCACGTCGTCACCGAAATGCGAATGGATCGACGGAAAATAGGTCTCAGAAAAATGCGTGAGCGCATCCAGATTCATACGCACGCCGAGCGCACCAACGAACATCAGACAAACTGGTTCAATTGGCGACAAGAGCGGCGGTGACGGCGTCTCGGGCAGATCCACCCCAATGGGAATAATGAGCGACGCGTGATCGGGATAATAGCGCGCAAATCCGTCTCGATCCGCCTTGGTGACATGAAGGAAAAGGAAGGTATCCCGGTTTTTCTGAAAGAACGCATGGAGCCACCGCTCGGAAGATTTGGCTACAAACCGGGCCAGCGGATTCGTCGACTGACGATGGAGATCTGCAAACCACTTGAATTCGTCGTTGTGCGACCAGATCAGATGGAGTCGACCGTCGGGGAGGTCCCGCGTCTGTGTAATCAGGTGTGTCGTGGTGGCATAACTGCACAACACGGTTTTATAGGCGGGGTCGCGGAGGTATCGGGTGGCCGTTTTGGCATAGGCCGGTGTCAAAAACTTCTCCAGATAGAAGTGACTTCGCCGGAGAAGCGTTCGGGCGCCCGCGCCGTTCTTGGAGCGCATGACATTGGCAAAGGGCCGCCGATCCATTTCTCGTCCATGCTCAAACCGCACGATGAGCCGCTCCGCGATGAGATCCACGTGGGGTACGTGCATTGAAAGACAACGTCCGATGCGGTCGAGCGAGATGTCCGAACCGTTGCGGGCCGGGTAGATCAGGTGCGGAGCGAGGATGAGGATCGGGGCGGTTGCGTCGAGCGTCCGGCGCTGCATCATGGCATTTTATCGGGCTATAAGCATGGTGTTTGTCGCGCTAAAAGAGCCCGCTTCAAGCCGATAGAAATAGACGCCGGACGGCAATCCGGAGGCGTCGAATTGCAGCGCATAAGCACCGGCCGTAAAGAGTCTATGATCCGCCGGAACCGCGACTTGTTGTCCGAGAACATTGTATACATAGACCGAAACCTCTGCCGGATGCGCAAGCGAGAACGGAATGGTTGTCGAGAAAGAGAATGGATTGGGGTAATTGGGCGACAGTGCGAATGTCTCTGAAATGTCCTTCGTCTGCTCGATGCCTGTCTGACGCGACTTTTCAATCGTCCCCATGGGTGTGAGATCCCGTCCATCGAACCCCGGGAAGGAGGCCGCATACCGCGTAGCATGAAAAACGAGGTTGTTTTTCCCGAGCGGGTTGGGTCCGGGACTCAGGGTGTCACCTTGCGCAAGCGGTCCCTCCTTCGTCACCGGGTTGACGTATTCCCAGACGATATCCCCCTCAGCCGTGATCTCAAACAGCCGACCCGTCGTGCCGGTTGTTATGAACGTGTTTCCATTGGGCAATCGCTGGGCGCTGGAAATGAAGGGCGCATAGAAGTCGGTTGGATTCGGCGCGGAGTATGACCAGGCCAGTGTATCGGGCCCGAATGGCATGCCGGGCACGCGATCGTACGAACCGTCTGCATTCAGCGGTGGCACCAGTTCGTCGACGGAAGAGTAATTTACCCCGCCGGTACGATTGAGCCCGTTATTGAACAAAAGAAAGTGCCCGGCTCCGGGCAGGCCTTCGTCGATCCAATGGATATCGTGCTGGAAGAAGAAATGCTTCTCGTTATCAACGGTAGCGTCGTAGGCGGCGGCATTTCCCCATCGATAAAGAAAATCTCCCCCACGCCCGCGAAGTCCGCCGGAATGTCCGGCCGCTTCCTCGGTGGTTGTACCGTGGTCAATTACCCAGAATTCTCCGAGTCTGGGTGAGTTAAATACGACCTGGTCGAGGTCCGGATTGTAGTCTACCGAATTTACGTGCAGCCAGTCCGCTACGTCCGTTGGCGCGAAATTGATGTCGAGCAATTCCGGATGGTCCGCGACGACCCCGAAGTTCGCTTTGGTGGAGTCGAAATCCTGGATCAGATGGTCCCACATGTCCCACTGCCAAACGATGTCCCCTCCTCCGTTGACGCGATCCGGTTGCACTTCGAGGATGACCTCGGACCATATGACTCCGTCGGGGATTCGCGTTGAGTCTCGCCCCGCTGCGATCGCCTCCTCCTTCGTTTTAACCTCCCATGAATCCATCAGAATATTGCCGTTGGGAAGCGGCTCCATGTCATGGTGAAGGGCATGTAGACTATCGGTATAAATAAACTCCCAGACCAGATTTCCTTCCCAGTCAAATTCCTGCATGCGCCCCCCCCGTCCGCCGGCGGGAAATACTGCGTTGGCGATGCTAGCCGAACGTAGGACGTGACCGTCCGGAAGCAGTGTCGCATTGGCACCGGGGGTAAACTCATGATCCCACTGATGAACAAGCTGTCCATCAAGGTCGATCAAATAGCTGGAGGTATACTGATTTGGTGCGAAAAAAGTATACGAACCGTAAGCCTGATCATCGTGCAAAAAGAGACCGACGGTTTGCGTCGAGTCTTGTCCGGCCGCTGGAATGGCCCCGATGAACATGGTAAAAACACCAATAGAAAAGAATTTGAATCGGTCGGCCATGACGTCAAACTAAGAATTTCGAAAAGCGATTTAATATAGAGAGTCGTCTTTGAGAAAAGCACGCAGATGGGTTGAATTATTCATGCCCCTTTGAGACGAAGAAGTTTGATAGGTGTATTCCATGTCCGGACGCTCTTTATCGCAATCGTCCTTCACGTCTACCAGTCTATGTCGGAATAGTAGCGGCAGGCCAGGGGCTCGGTGATCGCCCGGATACACCGGATATCGTCTTTGGACAAAATGTCCTTCCAGCGCTTTATGTTGGCACGGCTATTTCGAGTGAGATCATGAATACGCCCTTCCTGCGGAGCTATCGGGTTATCTCCCCCCGTAGTTTGTATGATTTTTCTCCGGCACCTTTCCGAAAATGACAACCCGAGACGGTCGTAAAGGTCGGACATCCGCGCTTCCGGATCGACAGAGAGATCCTCGTGGCGGAGGACGATCATTTTGTCGTTACGATCGAGGAAACAGGTTAGAATGGCATTGAGGAAGTACCATGCCGAGGCTGCTATTTCAAAGGGACCGGCATCCGAGGCGGGCGGCGTGAAACCCGGGGGGAGGGGATGGTTTCGGCACAGGGCTTCATTGGATAGATGGTCGTCGAAATTGAAGACCCAGTTCATCCGGGTCATGCTTGCCACAAAAGCGGCCGGGTGGCGAATCAATACCACCACGTCAAAGTGACTCGTGCGGTGGGCATATTCACTCAGCAGACACGCGAGTGGGTCCTTGATTAGAAAACGACGGACCCCTGGGTTCAATCGCGCAATGTGGTAGGTCAGTTGATGTCGGTTGCGAAGAAGAAGCCGGCCCAGCACAAGGTGCGGGGCGTTGCGCTCGCCGATGAGCGGCGCCCGCTTGTAGACGGCCTTCCCTCGCACAAGGTCATCGAAAATGGCCCGGTAGCGCGGTTCATTCCCCAGGCCTTCGTGTGTGTAGGGGAACCATGCGTCGACACGCTTTTCTCCATAATCACGATTGAACGGTTCGTGAACGTACCCGACACCGGGCGCAAGCGCCAGAAGTTTGCCCGTAACCGTGGTGCCACTTCGTGGAGCACCGGTGACAAGAATGGGCGTATTTTTCATTCCGCTATTTCGTCTACTCGTATTTTGATTTACCATTTCGGTCCGACCACGTTTCCGGTGCGTCCGGGTGTCTCAACGAGAAATGGGCCCCGGTCCGGCCTGGTTCGCCAAAGATACGGACCCGGCACACACATGCCTTCTCCATTCGATCACCCGGCTCTTATGTCACATCAAGTTGTACCCTCCGGAGCGCCCATCCTAATCACCGGATCGCATCGGTCGGGGTCGACGTGGGTAGCCAATGTACTGGCCCGCTCCAGATCCCTGGGCTATTTGCGTGAGCCCTTTCACCCGGACCACCGTCCCGGCATTTGCGGTGCTGAATTCAAACATTTCTATACATACGTCGGGACCGAGAACGAGGGGTCGTACTACCGGGATATCGAACGAATGCTGGCATTCCGATATAATCTTGCCCGCGAACTTGCGTCGGTCCGCACGCTTCGGGACGGGCTCCGGATGGTGCGGGATGAAGGTCGATTCGCAACCAGCCGGCTGCGGCGCGCGCGTCCGCTAATCCAGGCGCCGATGGGGCTCTTCATGGCTGAATGGCTCGCCGATCGCTTCGGGGCACGCGTGGTTGTTCTCGTTCGCCATCCTGCGGCCTTTGCGGGTAGCCTCAAACGACTCGGATGGACGTTTGATTTTCGACACCTGACTGAACAGCCCGTCCTTATGCGTCGATACCTTCGTCCGTTCGAAGAGGACGTTCGGGCTTATGCAACGCATCCTCCGGACGTGATAGATCAGGCGATTCTCATATGGCGCATGCTCTATTCCACCGCAGCCCGGCTTCAAGAGCAGTTCCCGAACTGGATTTTCTTGCGGCATGAAGACCTTTCCATTCGTCCGATAGCGGAGTTCGAGTCGCTTTGCCGAAACCTTTCCCTCACGTTCTCTCAGAAGATCCGAACATATTTGGAAAAGACGACTCAGGCGTCAAACCCGGACGAAGCGGATGACGGGGTCGTACATCAGCTCCGGCGCGATAGTAGTGCCAATGTGCATAATTGGAAAAAGCGACTGACGCCGGGAGAAATTGAGCGTATTCGAAGGGGTACCGAAGTCCCTGCGAGCCATTTCTATGACGCGTGTTTCTGGTGAATCTCCGGCAGCAAGGCACGATACACCCGCTCCGTGTCACGGGCCATTTTATCGGTAGAAAAAGATTTCACCTTCTCGAGGGCATTCCGGCCGAAGATGGTGCGAAGCGTGTCATCGTCGGCGAGTCGTCCCAGCGCAGCAGCCAGGGCGGATACGTCTCCTTTCGGCACCACCAGGCCGTTGTACTCATGCTCGACGGATTCGCTGTTGCCGCCCACATCGCTGACGACGCAGGGAAGTCCTACAGATAACGCCTCGACGATAGAGAAGGGGAAGCATTCGAAGCGGGAGGGCAGTACAAAAAAATCGCTTGCGGCCAACAGCCGGTATACCTCCGCCTTCGGCTTTGCACCGAGGAAACGCACGCGGTCATCGATGCCGCGCGCCCGTGCGAGCTCCCTGAGGTCATCGTGGAGTTCCCCGTCACCAACGATTATGAAGAGTAGTCTGTCTCGGGTTCGATTGGTCTCGGAGCAAAGGAGAAAGACGGCTTCAATGAGATAGTCCAGCCCTTTCTGAACCGACAGCCGCCCGACGGTGCAAGCGAGAACGGTTTTCCGAGGGATCTCGAGCTTGCTCCGAACCTCGACCCGAATGCGCGGCTTATCGGCCAGTACGGGGGCCACTTCGGCCAGGTCCACCGAGTTGTAAATGACCGTCGCCGTCGCAGGCTTTATCAGCCTGTGGAAGGCGTACAGTTGCCGGTCGCGCTCTGACACAAAGATGATGCGGTCACTGACACGGCGATTATAGAATGATTCCACGCGCCGGTAAACCCACGTTTGTATGGGTGTAAGATCATCATAGGATAACGCCGCAATTTGAAACGTGTGTACGGTTCGCACCCCCGCAAGCCGGGCCGCTGCGTGTCCCAGTATTCGGCTGCGAGGCTCCACCGTATGCACGAGGTGGGCCCGAAGCCGCCGGAAAAGCCGGGCAAACCGGATGACGGCGAAGAGATCATATTTGGATGCACGCGGCACAAAATGTAGTTCGACGGTACGGTCGAGCGCGCGAATCGCCTGTCTGAAATCCTCTGCGATAGGCCCCGCGATGTGAAAGGCATAGGATTTCCCCAGTTTTTCGACGAGCTGAAGAATGTTGCGCTCGATGCCGCCAATACGCAGTGGAGCCTGGGAAAAAATGACGATTGTGGGTTTCATGCGAACCTTACGATGATCTCCACGATCTGCGGATGTGGAAAAAAATGGCAGAGCAGGCGGCGAGGATTGCGCCCTCACTGACGAGTAAGGCCGTTGCGGCGCCGTAATACGAAAAATGGGGAATCAGTATCACGTTTAAGGCCGGGTTCAGGATTACGATACAACCGAAGATGCCGGCCAGAGGTTTTTGACGATCAGTCGCAATCAGCGTAGCCGTCAAGAGGTGGTTGATGGTCATCAGCGGGAATACCCAGATGAGAAATTGAAGGAGTGCTCCAGCCGGAAAAAACTGGGGGCGGCCGTCGAGCAATTGTACCACATCAGGTCCCCAGATCGACAGGACGGTTGCTCCAATGAGAGCGAGTGATCCGGCAGCCAACAGGCTGCGCCCCAACAGGCGCTCAAAATTGGTGTAATCCGACTGGTGGTACAGCCTTGACAGCCGCGGCAATATAGCCGCGACCACCACCATGGGCAGCAATTAGCGCTTCGATGATTCGGAAGGCGACTACGTAAATTCCGGCGGCTTCCGCACCGCCGAGTGATTCGAGGATCACCACGCCGATGCGGAAATAGGTTCGATTGAATAACGCATACAGTCCGAGGGGAATCGCAGCCGCAATCACAACGCGAATGAACCGCCAGCTGATCAGGCGCAGTTTTAGAACGGCCAGTCGGCGGTGTATCCAGACCACGTTGAGCATCAGCGCGCCCAGCATGGCTACACCCATCCCAAGCAATGTACCAGCCGGGGACCTCGTGTACCAGAGCATAGCCGTGCCGCCTATGATGACCATTACTTTTTCGACCAGAATAGAAACGGCCTCGAACTGAAGCACCTCAAACGCACGGTAGAACGTCCGGCAGAATTCGAGCAAACGAAGCGTACCAGCATAGAGGGCAGCGGCGAGCAGGGTCGCTAATTCCGTTCGGTCATAGCCCAATTGCCAGGCGACTAACCATGCCACCAAGCAAGCCACTATGGCGAGAAGAAGGCGGGTCAGAAAGATGTTTGAAAAATAGCGGGAGGCCAGATTCCGGTTTCGCGCCACCTCGCGAATGGTATATGGATTGGTCCCGAGATCGCTGAACGAGACGGCGATAATCATAAAGGAGAGCGCAGCGTTCATCAGGCCGTAGCCGCCGACGCCCAGAATTCGCATGCAAAACGCGGTGATAAAAATAAACCACGCCGGTTTGACCAGCGCGCTTGCTCCCGTGAACCAAGAAATGTTACGGAGTATGGAAGGGGTCTCGGTTCGGTTCGATTCCGGCATCGTTTTTACGGGCTATTCCGGGATCGTCGCTGTTGATTGACAGGACCTTTGTGCGAGTCCGGCAGCCCATCCGGAGAGGAGCGCAAACATAAACGTCGTGTCCGACATGTAAAACTGAAGCGAGGTAAACGTTGAGGGGATCAATGCGATTAGTCCGACGACCGCGACCAGTAGGCCAAGCTTTGTAAAGAAATCCGGGTGTCCCGAGCGCAGGGCACGCCACCCCAATCTAACGGACCCGAACCATATGTATAGAACAGAACTTAGCCCGATGAGTCCGAATTTAAACCAGAGCAGCAGGAAGCTGTTATGGATGAAGGTCTTTGTTTTGGTTGTGCCGCTAATAATATCATAAACCCGGTACTGCGCTCCCAGTCCATACCCCACAATCGGATTCAGTTGGATCTGCTTCCATGCTCCTGCCGATTCATAAAAACGATTGATCAGTGACACATCGCTGCTGGTAGCGGACGTCAGCGTAAGAAGACGTTCTACCAGGCCATAGACCATTAGTAGGATCGTATCTCCGAACAGTAATAGCCCCAGGGCGGCGATTCCGAGCATCCCGAGTCCGGAAATCCATAAGAGGCGGACCTTGTATCGGCGCCCGATCAATAGGAACAGGATGAGCATTCCCCAGGCAAAATCTATCCAGTAAGCTCTACTCTGGGTCAGGATGAGGCTTCCGAAAAAGAGTAGAAAAGCACCCAGTAATACGAGGCTCAACGACCGGTGGCGTGTATAAAGCACCCAGGTAAACGTAGTGAGTGCGGGGAGGACCAGGAAGATTTCATTGGTGGTGACGCGACCTCGTGCAATTTGCCAGGCGTACGTCGCCGAGGCCAGTATTTGTTCGAAGTTGAGGAGATTTCGGACAGCGACAAAAAGGCCCAGAAAGAGTACGATGCCCACGAGTACCGCCGGTGTCCGACGATAGCGCACGCAGGCTTCCTTTATCGGGAAATACAAGGCAAACGAGATTAGCACCATCCATTCCCTCAGGGCAGTTCCCCAGGGACTTCCAAAGATCCCGGTCAAAAAGAAGCTGCCGGTGACATAGCAAAGGAAAAATATAATGGTTCGGTCGACGCCGTGGCGAAGTATCCGGACCCGTTCGAGATAAAGGCGCGTCACGTACCAGTGGGCGAGGAAAAGCAACAAATACGCAGCGTAAAGGGCCTCCGATACCTGAAGGCCCTTGTCAAAACCAGCGATCGCTGCAAACCCACCCAATACGGCGGTAAGGTTGAGCAGCGGATGGCGGAAGAGGTACCATGTCGCAACGCCGCCGAGGAGCACTACCGGCAGAAAAGGCAACCACGCCGGGGCATTCCATGCGAGGTATACCACAACCAGCAGCCCGAGCGCCAGGCCGCCGGCGAGGCATACGCGGCCCCATCGCCACAAGACGGCCGGGGTG
>Ga0114931_10000956_pt1 | contig 36494 bp, 26 predicted proteins | sample 2SBtaG_FD_89579 | JGI IMG/M metagenome (GOLD analysis project Ga0114931, IMG submission 89579) | Deep subsurface microbial communities from Kolumbo volcano to uncover new lineages of life (NeLLi) - 2SBTROV14_V59a metaG | ecosystem: Environmental > Aquatic > Marine > Volcanic | place: Kolumbo... | reverse complement strand
TCCCGCTGGGGAAGTTGGGCCACATCCGGTTGGTCCAGAGCGACAGCCCGAACCGGGCGACCGCCCCGAACCCCCCGCCGACCGCGATGAGGGCGAGTTTGATGAGCATGGGGGTTCAGGGTATCGCGGGGGATTGCAAGGGGCGAACCGTCCGGTCATCGTGTCCATATGAACACCCACAACAGCCGGAGCATCGCAGCCACCACCATCATGGTGGTCGTCTTCACCCTCGCCGGCTGCGCCACATCGTCCCCGCATCCCGAAGCGGAATCGACGCGGTCCCTCCGCATCGGCGCCTGGAATATCGAGTGGCTCGATCAGCCCAACCGGCGCTCGGGGCCGGCGAAGGGGGTTCAGCAAGACGCCGAGGATCTGGCCGATTACATCAAGGCTTCCCGTGTCAGGGTGCTCGCGCTCGAGGAGATCAAGGCCAACGCCGTCGACGGCTCCGACGCCAGCGTCACCATCGCCGCGACCCTCGGGTTGCTCAACGCCGAGCCCGGGGCGGACTGGCGGCAGGTCGTCTTTCGGTCGCCGCGGAATCAGAACGTGGCGGTCGCCTGGGACGCGGGCGTCGTCACACTGCTCAACTCCCCCGAGGGTTACGTTGTCCCCATCGAGCCGATCACCAGCGCGCAGGGCCGGACCGTCTGGTCGCGACCGCCCCGCGCCCTGTTCTTCTCCGCCGGCGAAGGGCTGACCGATTTCGTCATCATCCCGATCCACATGAAGAGCAACTACGGCGGGGATTTCTCCGTCCACCGTGCGGCCGAGGCGGGTGTGCTGGTCGCGGCGCTGCCCGCGGTTGAATCGGAGTTCGCCGATCAGGATGTCTTCATCATCGGCGACACCAACAGCCCCAACCACGATGACGAATCGATCCGCGTCTTCGAGGACGCCGGGCTTGTTGATCTCAACAGCGCTGATGTGAACACCTACTGGCGCGGCAAGGCGCTGGACCGGATCCTCGTGCCTGGCGATCAGCCCGAGTTCGCATCGCCCGGGTTCGAGGTGTTCTTCGACGAGTACGCCGGGCCGAGGGAGATCGACCTGACGGAGTTCAAGACGCGCTGGTCGGATCACCAGATGGTGATCTTCACGCTCGACGTGCAGGCGGACGACGATTGATCGAGCGTTCTCCCTAGGAGGCCTGACCAACAAACCGATCACGCGAGCGACGGATCGGACAAGCCTCATCGGTGAACTTCGACGCATCGAGCAGAATGGATCATCGTCTAGCGGGCGCCAAAGCGATGGCTTGGCCGTGGGGCGGGATTCCATCCCGCCATTTCGATCGAAGTGCGCTGACTGATGGTGGTGATCTCGCATAACAAGATGAGTGCGAAGAAGGCGGGTTGAAAACTCGCCCCACGACACGAGGAGTGAAACCGCGCTAGCCGCCTGCAGCCCGGGAGGGGTCTGCTCGCGGCGTGATGATCGCCATCCCACAGGGATGGCGATCATCGTTGCGCATCGTGAGATAACCACTCCACCGGGGGCCGGGCCACCCGCAGGGCGGGTGGGATCGGATCTACAAGATTCTGCAACAAGTTGGAAGGCTCTTCGTGTAAGATCAGGCCAGAACAAACGCCCCGCCGAGGTGTGCGGCCAAGAATCAACAACGCACCGAAAGGACCCGGTCATGATCACCCGACCCTGGATACCCGCGTTGCTCCTCCTCACGGCGTCGAGCGCATTGGCCGGCAAGCCGCCGGCGCCGTTCCCGGGCCGACCCGCGCCCGAAGCCGTGTTTGAGGACATGCTCCAGGCGCCGGCGGGAACACCACTGAACATCGCGCTGCTCCAGGGCCGGGTCATCGTGCTCGAGTTCTGGGCGACGTGGTGCAAGCCGTGCATCGAATCGATCCCCCACCTCAACCAGCTCGCCGAGCAACTCGGTGATGACGTCACCTTCATCGCGGTCACCGATGAATCCCGGGAGACGGTCGAGCCGCTGCTCGACAAGCTGAAGATGTCCTCGTGGATCGCGTTCGACACCGACCGGTCGGTGTTCAACAACTACGACGTCCACCAGTGGCCGTACACGGTGGTGATCGATGCCGAGGGGGTTGTGGCGGCTGTCACCGCGCCGCAGTTTCTCAGTTTCGAGGAGCTGAGCAAAGTCGTCCGGGGCGAAGAGACGTCGCTCGGCGGCGGCGCGCCCGACATCACCCCGGGCGTGTTCGACTGGGAAACCGACATCGACCCGAGTGCCTTCCGCGCGGAGATTCATGCGTCCACCAACAATGAACGGGCGGATTTTCAATCTCGAAACGGTCGCGTCACCGGGATGGCGATGTCCGTTCATGGGTACGCCATGTGGGCGTGGGACACAGGCCGCGCCAGGATCCTGATCGAGGGGTTCGACAACCCCTGGGAGGACCGCTTCGACGTCGTGATCACCGCGCCATCTGGAACCGTGTCAGACGCGAAGGCCGCCATGCGGTCGCTCTTGCAGGAATCGCTGGGGCTGACCATCGGGTGGGAGGATCGTGAAGTCGAGGCGCTGGCGCTGCGGCGTCTGGATGGATCACCGCCCGAGCTGATCGAAGAGCATCGGCCCATCGGCGACCAGACCGACGAACACACCAACGCCCAACACTACGACCCGGCCGCGGAACACAACTACACATGGATCCGCAGAACGGTCCGCGGCGATCGCCTGTCGGCGCTGTGCGACTTCATCGAGATGTGCGACTGGGCGCCGGTCATCGACGAGACGGGGCTCGATGGGTTTTATTCATGGACGCTCGAACTCCCCACCACCGACACGCTGGACAAGGCGCCGAACGTTGCGCGCGAACTCGGCCTGCGGCTGGCGCCCGTCAAACGGACCGTGCCGATGCTGGTGATCAAGCCGCGGGAACCGGACTGAGCCCCGCGCCACCGGGCTCTCACCCGCAACCCATCTTCGACATCCGCTCGCCGATCTGCTCGGGCGTCAGGTCCTCGACGTGTGTGCACAGCTCCCACTCGTGGCCCCACTGATCGCGGACCATGCCGTAGCGGTCGCCCCACGGCGCATCCATCATCGGCATCACCGCCTCGGCGCCGGCGTCGGTCGCGCCCTTGAACATCGCGTCGGCGTCATCGACGTACAGCGCGATCTTCACCGGTGAGCACTTGCCGTCCGGTCCGGGCGAGCCCCATTCCGGGAAGGCGTCGTTGCACATCACCATCGAGTCGCCGATGCGCAGCGTCGCGTGCATGATCTTGCCGCCGGGACCGGGCATGCGGGCCTGCTCCTCGGCGCCGAAGGCTTTCTTGTAGAACTCGATCGCGTCGCTGCAACCGGCGATCGTCAGGTGCGCGGTGACGGTGTGGAACCCGTCGGGGATTTTCTTGACGGCCATGGCTGGTCTCCTGAGATGACTACTGGTCAGTGGTTCTCGTGATGCGATTGGAGTGCGCCCATCACCCTGGGCCACGCGGCCTCGTCAAAGTAGATCTTGTACTTCCCGCCCCGGCGACAATCGATGTCGGCTTCGACACCCAGGAACGCGCTCACCCCGGAGCTTGTCGTCCATGATCGCCAGACCTCATCAATCGGCGCGGGGATGCTCTCTCTTGTTTCGATGCGCCTGCCGCCGATCGGGTTGTCCGCTCCATGCGTGCTCATCGCGTGGGTCGCTCTGTCGCGGCCTCGACGCGCCGGTACTCGAACGGGCCGGCGAAGGGCGTGCGCACCCCGTCGTCACCGACCGCTTCGATTGTTGCGTCGTACCGTTCGCCTCCCGGGAAGGTCATCGAAACCAGGTAGTGGGTCCGCTCCCCGCTCGGCGATCGCTCGATCCAGTCCCATTCGACCGTGTCGTCGTCAACAAGGCTGATCGTCCCCGAGCTGACGGCGCCGGTCTCGTGGACGCCCGTAAAACGGATGACCCCGTCGGGGTCGAGCCACACCAGCGTCGGCCCGTGATCAAACATCGGCGCATCGCCGAAACCCAGCCAGCCGTTGGCGAGCAGGCTCGCGCCGTCTGGACCCTTGCGGACGACGTTGCGGATCCGGAACCGGTCGCCGTCGGGCGTTTCGCTCTCGTGGATCCACTCCCCCCCGGCGAGCGAACCGAGCAGCCCGAGCGCACGCTCGGTGCGCTGCGCCTGATCGGGGCGCTCCAGGTGCGCCTTGGCCGAATCAAACGTGTACGCGTTCCCCTCTTTGAAAAACGCGTACACCGCCTCACCGGCAGGAGTCTCGGGGAACCCCGACATGATCGACCGCACGCGCGTTGCATCGGGACCGAGCGGATCGAACTCAAGAGTTCCGACGACCCCCTGCAACCCTTCCCGATTCGGAAAACTCGTCGGGCTGCGGACTTGCTTCGCGACCATCCGCCGCCCGAGTTCATAAGCAAGGATCTCCTGATGGATCGCATGATCACCATCAAGATCCGCCCCCGGCACATAACTCGATTTAATCAAACCCCCGATGCGCAGATCGATCGAGTTCACCGGAGTCATCCACGCTCTGCCCTCCTCAGAATAGAACGAGTCCCACACTTCCTGAATCGGCGCGTGAATTACCGCCTCGACCACCAGCGGCTCAAGTTCCGCCGATGCCGCCGTGCGCATGTTCAACAATGCGAAGGCCCCAACCATCGCGACGGTCCACCAGTTCATCCGCATATCGGTACTCCTTCATTAATATCAGTGTGTCTTGCTGCCGCTGTTGTTCTTGCTCTTGTTGATCTTGTCATTGGCCGCCTGCGCGAGCAGCCGGTCGATGTAATCGCGCAGGACCGCGACGGAGGCGTCGAAGGGCTCGATCGACTTGTGCGCGCGCGCCTGCATCAGCCCGCCCTCCATCACCGTCAGGACAAACCGTGCAAGCGCCCCGCGGTCCAGATCCGCCGGCAATCGGGCGCCCGCATCAACAAGCCACCGCCCTATTTCAGCGGCCCAGTTCGCGAAGTTCTGATCGATCAGCTCTCGCACGAGCGGGTACTGATCAGAACACTCCAGGGCGAGGTTCCCCACCGGGCACCCCAGCGTGCAGTCCGCCTCGACCAGGAAACGCCGGTACCAGGCCAGCAGCGTGAAGATCCGCTCGACCGGATCGTCGGGCGTCGCCTCCCGTTGCGGCGCCATCACCAGCGGATCGAGGTTGTCGAGGTACCACTGCAAACACGCCCGGAGCAGGTCCTCCTTGGAGTTGAAGTAGTGGTACATGCTCCCCGAGTTCACCCGGGCCTCGCGGAGAATCGTCGAGACCCCCGTCCCGGCGAATCCTTGCTCCTGAAACAGCCGAAGAGCGGCTATGACGATCCGCTCCCGGGTTGGCGGGGGTGCGGGCTGGGGTGTTTCCGGGGTGGCATGGGGCATTGGGGGTGGACTGGGGGTCTTTGAGGGGTGTTATTTGGTTGAATGATCAATCAATAACAGAAACCTCAGAACCTGTCAACCCTGATTCTGAGATTTGTCCTGACTATGACCTGGCATGCTCCGGTCCACCGCCACCTTCTCCTTCTGCCGGACCTATCGCTACACGCTCAAGCGCGTCTGGGACGCGGAGGCGCCGGTGTGTGCGTTTGTGCTGCTCAACCCCTCCACCGCTGACGAAACCGCCAACGATCCGACCATCACGCGGTGCATCGGGTTTGCCCGGCGATGGGGGTTCGGCACGCTCGTCTGCGCCAACATCTTTGCGTTGCGTTCGACGTATCCGAAAGATCTTCGCCTCGTTGACGACCCGGTCGGCCCAGGCAACGACCGTGCGATCCGGCGGATCATCAAGTCCGCCGACCTCGTCGTGGCGGCGTGGGGCGGGCACGGGCGGTATCTGGGACGGGGCCGGCGTGTGCTTGGCATGATGCCGCATGATGCGGTGTGCCTGGGCGTCAATCGTGACGGGTCGCCCAAGCATCCGCTGTATCTGCGCAGCGATGTCGAGCCCCGACCATTACCGATGTCAACGTGGCGCCATACGGTTCCCGAGTGAGCAGCGGTTGGGGAATATCCTGGGATTCGCTTGAAGACTCGCTCATCCCAGGCGTATCAGCGCGCGAGCAACAACCGAGACCGCATCACTCGACCGTCACGCTCTTTGCCAGATTCCTCGGCTTGTCGACATCATGCCCTCGCAGCACGGCCGCGTGGTAGGCGAGCAGTTGCAGCGGGATCACCGTCAGCAGCGGGCTCAGGGGCTCGGGGATGTCGGGGACGTAGATCACATCGTCGGCGACGCTCTTGATCTGCTTGTCGCCCTCGGTGGCGACGGCGATGACTCGGCCGCCGCGGCTTTTCACCTGTTCGATATTGCTGATGACCTTGTCGTACTGGGCGCCCTGGTTGGCGATGAAGACGCAGGGCATGCCGTCGCTGATCAGGGCGATTGGCCCGTGCTTCATCTCGGCGGCGGGCATCCCCTCGGCGTGGATGTAGGAGATCTCTTTCAGTTTCAGCGCGCCCTCGAGGGCGGTCGGGTAGTTGATGCCGCGACCGAGGAAGAGCCAGTTCTCCTTGTCCACGTACCTGGCGGTCATTTCGCGGATGGTGTCGGATTGTTTGACGATCGCCTCGACCTGATCGGGGATGCGCTCCATGGATTCGATCAGCTTGGAGCACTGACTGGCGGGCATGTGCTTTCGGCGCCCGAGGAACATCGCGAGCATCGCCAGCACGGCGACCTGCCCGGTGAAGGCCTTGGTTGACGCCACGCCGATCTCCGGGCCGACACGCAGGTAGACGCCCGCGTCGGTGTCGCGCGCGATCGTCGAGCCCACGACGTTGACGACGCCCAGCGAGAGGGCGCCGCGATCGGTGACCTCGTACAGGGCGGCGATGGAGTCCGCGGTTTCGCCCGACTGGCTGACGGCGACAATGACCGTACCCTCTTCGATGAGGGGATTGCGGTAGCGGAGCTCGGAGGCGAAATCGACCTCGCAGGGGATTTTGGCGAGGTCCTCGATCAGGTACTCGCCGATCATGGCGGCGTGGAGCGCGGTGCCCTGCGCCGTGAGGATGAACCGCTTGGCGCGGACGAGATCGCGGGCGTACTGCCCGACGCCGCCCAGAACCACGCGGCCCTCCTTGCGGTCGAGGCGCCCGCGCATCGTGTTGCGGAGCGAGCGGGGCTGCTCGAAGATCTCCTTGTGCATGTAATGCGGGTGATCGCCCAGCTCGATCTGTTCGAGGTCGAGCTCGAGCTGGCGGACCTCGGGGGTCACCGTCACGTTGTCGACGGTCGTCGTGCGGAACCCGCCGGGCGTGATCTTGCAGACCTGGTAGTCCTCGAGCAGCACCGCCCGGCTGGTGTGCGAGACGATGGCGGCGCCGTCGCTTGCGACGATGTACTCGCCCTGCCCGACGCCCACGATCAGCGGCGAGCCCTTGCGCGCGACGACGAGTGTTTCTGGTTCATTCGCACAGATGACCGCGATGGCGTAGGCCCCGGTGACCTCGCGCAGCGCCGCCTGTACCGCGTTCTCGAGATCGCCGTCGTAGAGCTCGGAGATGAGCGTCGTCAGGACCTCGGTGTCCGTCTCGGTGACGAACTTGCGGCCTTTCTCTTCGAGGTAGGTCCGCAGCGCGGCGTAGTTCTCGATGATCCCGTTATGGATGAGCGCGATCGTCTTGGTGTCGTCGGTGTGCGGGTGCGCGTTGGCGAGCGTGACCTCGCCGTGCGTCGCCCAGCGGGTGTGCGCGATGCCGATGTTTCCTTTCAGACCACCACGGGCATCAAGGTTATCTTCCAGGCAACTGACGCGCCCGACGGCGCGCTCGATCTCGATGCCCGAGCCGTTGATGACGGCCATCCCGGCGGAGTCGTAGCCGCGGTATTCGAGACGCTTGAGCCCCTCGACGAGCAGCGGCTGGGCCTCTTTGGACCCGATGTAGGCGACGATTCCGCACATAAAGGCATTCCTCCACTGGGCTCCCCAGCAGGGCGCCGAAGGTGTTACGACACCCGATCATCCCGGGATCGACCATTGTTGCCTGTCTCTGCGGGAAAGACCACGCGAATGCCGCCCCAAACACCGGACGGGCCCCTACCATTGATCCATGCCCGATCTGTGGTCCGACAAACGCGAATACGCGAGGAAATCCGTCGAGCCCCTCGCCTCACGGATGCGCCCGCGGACCCTCGACGAGTTCGCCGGGCAGGAGCACATCGTGGGGCCCGGTCGGTTGCTGCGCCGGATGATCGATTCGGACACGCTCAGCAGCGTGATCTTCCACGGACCGCCCGGGACCGGAAAAACCGCGCTCGCCGAGATCGTCGCCAGAACAACGGGCCGGGCCTTCGAGCGCGAGAACGCCGCCCACGCGACGGTCAAGCGGGTGCGTGAGATCATCGAAACCGCCGACCGCCGCCTCGGTGATTCCGGGCGGCGCACCGTGCTCTTCCTCGACGAGATCCACCGCTTCTCGAAATCGCAGCAGGACGTGCTGCTCGCCGATGTCGAGCGCGGGCTGATCACGCTTGTCGGGGCGACGACCGAAAACCCCGTCTTCACCGTCAACGCCGCCTTGATCAGCCGCAGCACGCTCTTCAGGTTTGAGCCGCTCTCAGGCGATGACATCGCCCGGCTCGTGCGCGCGGCGATCGCTGATCCACAGCGCGGCTTCGGCGCGCGGACCGTCACCATCACCGACGACGCCGTGGCGCACTGGTCGGTGATCAGTGACGGCGACGCCCGGCGGGCGCTGACGGCGCTGGAAGTGGCGGTCCTGTCGTCATCACCCGATAGCGCCGGCGCCATCACGATCGACCGCGCGGTCGCGGAAGAATCGATCCAGCGCAAGGCGATCAACTATTCCTCGCACGGGGACGAGCATTACGACGCGATCAGCGCGATGATCAAGTCCGTCCGGGGCTCGGACCCGGACGCGGCGGTGTACTGGATCGCGGTGATGCTCGAAGGCGGCGAGGACCCGCGCTTCATCGCCAGGCGCCTGGCCATCCTCGCCAGCGAAGACATCGGCAACGCCGATCCGCGCGGCGTCATGATCGCCGACGCGATGTGGTCGCTCGTCGAACGCATCGGGATGCCCGAGGCGCGGATCCCGCTGAGCCAGTGCGCAACGTACCTGGCGCTGGCGCCCAAATCCAACGCGGCGTACCGGGCGATCAACGAGGCGCTCGACGACGTGCGCGAGGGACGGACCAGGCCCGTGCCCATCTTCCTGAAAGACCCGACCAAGGCGGTGAGCGCAGGCAGCGACAAGCACGGCGACGGCTACGACTACAACCACTCGCACGACGCGAACACGTCGATCGGACACATCACACAACAGCAGTATCTCGGCGTCGACAAGCGTTATTACCGGCCCCGGCCCATCGGGCACGAGATCGTCCTCGCAGAGCGGCTTGACGAAATACTCCGGGCACGCAAGAAGCCCAGCGGCGCCGGGCAACCCGGGGCCGGGTGATCGCGTAGAATAGGGCCATGTCCACGATCAACACCTCAGAGGCCCCCACTCCCGTGACCGAAATCAAACCAGACGCCGACCGACCGCTCATCTGGATCGACGGCGAGTTCGTGCCCAGGTCACACGCGAAGATAAGCGTCTTCGATCACGGCCTGCTCTACGGCGACGGCTGCTTCGAGGGCATCCGGGCGTACGGCGGGCGGATCTTCAAGTGCAAGAGCCACATCGACCGCTTCTTCCGCTCAGCCGAACGCATCCGGCTGACGATCCCGTATAGCGCCGGTGAGATTGATCGGTTGATGCGCGACTCGCTCGCGAAGAACAACGTCACCGATGGGTACATCCGCCTTGTCGTCACCCGCGGCGTCGGGACGCTCGGGCTGCACCCGTTCAAGTGCCCGAAGCCGACCGTGTTCTGCATCGCCGACACGATCAGCCTCTACCCGCCGGAGATGTACGCGGAGGGGATGGCCATCATCGTCGCCAAGCGCCCGCGCATCCCGATCGAGTGCCTCGACCCGAGCATCAAGAGCCTCAACTACCTGAACAACATCCTCGCGAAGATCGAGGCCATCGACGCGGGGGTCCTCGAAGCGCTCATGCTCAACACGCGGGGAGAAGTCGCCGAGTGCACCGGCGATAATGTCTTCATCATCAAGGACGGCGCCGTCACAACGCCGGCGCTCGAAGCGGGCCTGCTCGACGGCATCACGCGATCGTTCGTGATTGATCTGTGCAGGGAGCTCGGGATCTCAATCGCCGAACGCGCGATCAAGCTCGATGAAGTGACCAGCGCCGACGAAGTCTTCCTGACCGGGACGGCGGCGGAGATCATCGCGGTGAAGTCGATCGACGGGAAGCCGGTGGGCGATGGCAACGGCGAAGGCCCGGTGACGAAGCGGCTGCGCGAGCGGTTCCGGGAGATCCTGGCGCAGGGGGCGCCGGAGGATTGAATCGCATCAAAACCGCTTGTGCGATGCCCGTCCCTTCGGCTCTCGCAACCCCATGATCGACACCGCCATCGCCACATCCCCCCGCCGGGTGATCTTGATATTCCGCGCATCGCCCTCGACCACCACAACCTCCTCCCCCAGTTTCTCAACCAGCGAGGCATCGTCCGTGCCCGTGAGATCATCCTGCGCATACGCCCGGCGCAGCAGCGCCGCCTCGAACACCTGCGGCGTCTGCACCAGCATCAGGCCCGCCCGATCGAGTGTCGATTCCACCACGCGCTTCTTTGTTGATGCCCGATCCGACTCGCCCACTCCCCCACCTCCCAGGATCGCCGCCAGCGGATCCACCGGCCCGGCGTTGTCCGCCGACTCGCGCACGCGCTTGACCGTGTCGCTCGCTTCGATCGCCGGGACGACGGCGCCGTACCGGGCCGCCGCCTGGAAGACACGGTCGATCAACTCCTGCGGCGCGCTCGGCCTCGCGCCGTCGTGAACGGCGATGTGCGTCGCGTCGTCGGGCACATGTTCGAGCGCCGCCTTGATTGTCTCCCACCGGTGCGCTTTGCCCCCCTTGCAGAGTTTGGCCCCGAGCAGGCCGACCTTGTCGCCGTGACGGTCACGGAACCCGGCAAACGCCTCGTCCTCGAACGGCCCAGCGACGACAACACCGCCCACGTCGGCGCGCTTGACGAACAGCTCGACCGTCCGCTGGAGGACGGGCCGACCCGCCATGTCGGCGTCGAGCTTGTTCCCCTCACCAAATCGCTCAGACGACCCAGCGGCGGCGATAATGACTGCGATATTGAGCATGCGCTCATTCTACATCCCCGCTCTTTCTCTTGGCGGCACGAGCATCCCGCTCGTGGGCTCCCCATCTCCCTCTTCTTCCCTCACCGATCGCGCCTAACATCCAGTGGCAAGGTCGCCGATACCAATCTCGGCGGCGGACGCTCTTTGACAACCGGGGCCGATCGGTTTCGACCGGACAGGGAAGGTGCAGCGTGGCGCGTCGCGGCGCACGCATGCCGCGTTATCAAGCGTGCACCACTTTTAACTGGCAACAACCAGTACGCTCTGGCGGCCTGAGAAGGCAGCCATGGTCGCTCTTTGACGCCCGATGGAGGGGCGACCAATGATCATCGGGCTGGTTCCCAATCTGAGCCGCAGGGTGCGGGGACGAGAACTTGCTGCTGCTGGGTTTCTTCGGATGCTGCCATTGGCAGCCGAGGCGACCGAGATTAAATCAATGGACACACGCGTAGAGGCGTTGTGCTGACTGTTCCGGCACGGGGGTTCGATTCCCCCCGGCTCCATTTTTCTGCACTCTCGCAATGCGCAGAAGTATCGCGCAAGCTGGCGACAACACGCGATTTAGCGCCGTCGTGCGCAGCGTGCTCCGTTTCGAGTTTCTGACCATTACGAGGCGTTTCGTGCGCCTTCAGCTGCGCATTGCGCTGCGCGCTGTCGCTCACCCCAGCGGCACGATCGAGCAGTTCCTCGGGCACCGCGTTAGCGTAGTGCCTCCCGCTGACCGTGATGCTGTGGCCGATCCATCGGCTCACCGCGTACTGCGGGAATATCATGGCCCATTCTTTTTCACACGATTGCCGAAGCGTCTGCCACAATCTCGCCCAAGGCTCGACGCCCGCTCGTGCCCAGATGCGCCGAACGCGACGGATGAGCGCACCCTTGCCGTTGATCGTGATGAGACGCTTCTCGCCTTCGTCGCACTCGTCGAAGCGCTGCTGCAACAGCTCCATCATTCGAGGCGTAATCGGGATGACCCGCTGCTCGTGCCCCTCGTGGCGCTCGGTCTTCGGGCTGCGGACCGTCAGTCGCCCACGCTCGAAATCCACATCCGACCAGGTCAGCAGGTGCGATTCGCTCGGTATGCGCAGCCCCGCGTACCGCGCCAGCCCGAAGAGCAAGCGCCACTCGGAATCCGGGCAGGCCTCGATCACCCGTTCGATCTCGTCGGGTGTGACGTACCGCGTGTACTTGCTGGGTGTCGGCCCGGACTTGAGCATGATGAACGGATTCTCAGCGATCACTTTGCGATGGACCGCCGCGGTGAGCATCGTCTTGGCGTTGCCGCTGTGTGTCTTGATTGCCGCCTCGCTGAGGCCGAGTTCCTTCAGAAACCGTCGCCACGCTGCCGCGTCTTCCGGGGTGATCTCTCGCAATGGTGTGTCGTCATTGAAGAACGCGAGCAGCTTGGTTTTCGTCTGCTTCAGTTTCCGAAGGCTCTCGGGTTTCAGGTCGCCCTGGCGCTCGGCGAGAAACTGCTCGAGCCACGCGCCGATGGTCGCTCCCTGGCGCTCCGGCACGAGTCCGACCGACTCGAGCTTGTCGTAGAGCCGATCGTCGATCGACGCGAGCCAGCGCGTCGTGACGTCGCTCGGCGCGTGCCCGTGCATGGTCGCAGACGCGAGATCCTCGACCTTCACCTTGACCGCTTCGGCGTAGCGCTTGGGTGTCTTTCCGAGCGTGATGTGCCGGGGCTCACCCGCCGCGTTGCGGAAGGTGATGAACCGCCCGCCGTTTTTCCGTGTCGTGATGCTCGCCATTGGCAGCGTACCTCCTTGTCGCCAGTCAGCCATGGGTCGGCCGACAGATCAAGTCGCTTCCGTGCCCACTGATCAAGATTCACCAGCCCCCGCCTCTGACACTGACAGAACCGACGAAACCCCCGCCCTTTGGCCCACAGGGCCGCCCTGTTGGGCCGTGTTGGGCGTTGTGTCGGAGGGGCGGGGCTGCCCCGCCAGCACAAACCGGCGCGACGGTCGCCCGCCCTTGGGCCCCGGAGCCGCCTCCTGCCACGCGCCGAAACCAGTCTCGACCAGGGCGTCGAGTTCCGTCTTGGCGTCCGCTGATTTCCGGTGCGATCTGATCCGTTGCCATTCCCTGACGCTGACGGAGCCGCCCGCGCCCTCGATTCGTTCCAGCATGTGGCGGCGCTCGCGTGCCTCGTCGTCTTCTGCAAGCGTGGAGTAGACACGCAGCGCCTCTTGCGCGAACCACCGCGCCAGTACCACGCCCGCGTCGATACTCGCCTCATCTACCTTCTCAGCATCCGCCAGCGCCGGATCGTTGGCCGCCGATCGAGTCAAGTGAATCACCAGCGCAAAGCGTGCCGCGTAGCCTTCGAGCTTGCTCCACGCCGCGGCCTCATCGCCGACGTGCTCGACCTGCTCCTGGCCGTGTTTGTTGACGAACGCGATCCACTTCGCCTTGGCCTTGCGATTGAGTCGAACCAATCGAGGCGTCGGGTCGCCATCTTTGTCCTCGTCCGGCTCCAGCTCATAGAGACGATCGAAGAGCACCTCCACATCGCCAGCCAGCAGCGGGTCAACCTCAGCCTCGGTCCACCGCTTGGCTCGTCGGGGTGGACATGTGAGCAGCAGTCGCGCGAGCATGCCGTTGTCTCGATGCTCTTGGCCGATCGCGCGGCGGAGCGCCTCGGGTTGGATGCCTCCTGCAATACTCACCGCCGCTCTTGGTACATAGGACGTGCCCGATCCCTTGCGGTCGACGATCAACTCATCCGCGTCGAACATCTGCAGCCACCGCGCGACATCATCCCCACCGCCGCCACTCTTGTACTGACCGAAACTGAACCACCCGGAGAGCTCATTGCGAAGCATGAGCAGGCCGCGCGGGTTTTCTTGGAGTAGTGAGGCGAGCTTCTCTGTCGTGCAGTCCTCGATCCATGCGCGCGGGCAGATGGGTTTTTCTGGCGCCTCGGGTGGTTCGGGAGGCGTCGCGGATTTCGCCGCGTCCTTCTTCCAGTTGGCCAGCGCGATCTCAAAGAGCGCGTCGTCCGATTCCCACCTCTTCATCGCCTCGGCGTGTTCTTTCATGAGCCGACGCTGGCGTATGCGAACCGCCCGGGCAGCGAGCTTGAACGCGGGTGTCTTCTGCGTGCCGCTCTCGCCGACAATCGCAGTCCAGAGGATTGCAGGCTCGGTCCATCCGTTCTTGAGCAGGATTGCCCGGCTGTCACCGATCGCCGACGCCAACGCCGAAAGCATCGGCAGCGCGATGTAGGAGGCGTCGCACCCGATCGATTCGGCGCCGCTGGCAACGTAGGACCGCACCGGCTCGGGGAGCGCGTCTACGGGGAAGGGCTCAAACTTCTGAGGATTGTCTGGAGTGAGCCGTTCGAACTTCGATACAAGGGAGTCAACCGCTGCCTGGATATCCTCGTCATCCCAACAGCTCCACGGTCCGTCGGCATCGACCATGTCGTCAAAATCACTACCGGTCGGCATGTCGGACCATGTGTCGAGAAGGCGCACGATGCGCACCGATCTGGCGCTGGCATCGAACGCATAGTCGACCACGTCTTCTGCATACTTCTCGCCCGCATCATCGTTATCGGGAAGAATCACGACATCTTTCCCTGCAAGCACCGCCCAGTCTGTTTTTGCTGCAGCATTGCTTCCACCGGCGCTCGTCGTGGCAACAAGCCCACACGAAATCACCGCGTCCGCCGCCTTTTCACCTTCGCAAACAAAAACACGATCGGCACTCATGACTTCTGCAAGGTTGTACAGCGGGCGTGGTGAGGGCATAGCCTTGAATGTCCACCCATCGCTGATACGCGCGAGCGGCAAGATCTCTTTCTTGCCGCTATCGAGATTCCACCGGAGGACGGCCCCAACCGAATCGCCAGTTGAATCCCGGTAGGTCCACGACGCGGACAGCGCCCCCCTTGTACGCGAAAGATCAGCGATCGCGGCATCTAGCGTCTGCCACGATGACGTTGCTCTATACGCTGTTCTCCCGTTGGCGCGGCTCGTGCTGCCACATTCGAAGAGATCGCGCTGCGTCAGACCCAGCGCGCTAACGATCGCATCGAGCGAACACCCTGCGTGGCACGTCAACAAAGCGCGGCCATCGGCGCCGACGCCGACCGACAACGACGGGTTGCGATCATCATGTGCCGGGCATTTGGCCGACCATCCGCGTCCGCTTTTTAGAGGTTTGCAGTCCGCCTGCTCCAATGCCGTGATGACGGTGTCGATGGGTTTGCTCATCGCCCACCCCCTGCCTGCTCCGCGCGCTTGGCACTTTCGACGAACGCCCGCAAGTCCGCCGGGTCGATGCGCACACTCCGCCCGAAACGTACAGCGGGGATGTCGCCCTGATCGACGAGCTTCCAAACCGTGCGATCGGTGACGCCGAGCACCGCGGCAGCGCCCCGATAGGTCAGGAGGGGTTCGACAGTGACTTGGTCAGGATCGTGGCGACTCACGCGGCACCGCCTTCCCGGTGCGCATCATGGTTGTGGCCAAGTGCATCAAGCACAGCCTTCGGATCGAATCGCAATGTCTTCTGCCCGACTCGGAGGCATGGGATCCGGCCGTCCCTGGCCCACTTCCGGATAGTGTCGCTTGTTACCCCGAGGTGGTGGGCCAAATCACTCGTGGTGATCAGCCGGGCCACATCGCCGTCATCGTGCCCGTGAAGGGGTGTCTCATGTGAGGTGTTCATACCCTCACGGAGGCGGGCACGCGGATACCGGCGCGGATGCGGCTATTACCCAACGGATGCGGGTGGATATCCGTTGAGAATCCGTTGGGATCAATCGTCGTCGCGAGAACCGTCGAGCTCGTCCGGTCGCACCAGACTCCGACCCGTTCGGCCGCGTCTTGGAAAGTTGACGCGTCCTTCTGTCAGCCGGAGGTACTCACGGACATATCGGGACCACGTCTCCCAAGCCGGAACAGTTCCTCGGTCATGGTCATCGAGCGGATAAGCAGGGCCGCCGTTCTCACGGACGTACTCGTACTGGTCCCGGGTATATCGTTCCTTGCTGGCCGCTTCAGGCGCTAGATCAGGTCGCTCTCGCTGGACCCATTCAAGCGAAGCACCAGCGCGGCGAACTGCATCGTTCATCTCTGGGATTGACGACTCGGCACTATTGTGGTTCTCGTCATCACGAGGCTGTGCATCCGGGTCAAGTCGCGCGAGAGCAGGGTAGATTTCTTTGAGTATTACTCCGAGTTGATCACGGTCGGTTTTTGGCAGAGGATCATCTTCGGTCATCCTCCCCGCGCTGAGTACGGATAGCCAGCGATCCGGGGCTTCGAAGCCCGCCCGGAGTACATCCCGCTTGCAGTCTTCAACGTAGGCGAAAAGAACACCCGTTCGCACAAGTTCTGCGAAATGGGATCGCGCCTCGACCCGAATGGTTTCATATTCCGGTGCGCCCCAGGCTCGCATGTGGAGATACGACTCCCAGAGGCGATAGAGAGCGTCGTATTGGGCTTGGAAATTGTTCATGAGTGATCCTGCGTGAGTCGCTTCCTGTTCGCCATCTTGATAACCCCCTTCTTCCGTCGTCCGATGCCAAGGATACTGAATCCTCGGGCTGGATCGGGCTGAGTAGGGCAGGTCAGGTCTTCTGTGCATAGATCGAGCGGCTGGATTGATCACCAACCGCGTGTCGAAATCTGCACTTCGAGCATAGTTGGGGCAGTTCCTGCGTGTGGCTCACAGTCTCGTCATGATCGGGGTCGGGCGTTTGTCGTATGACGTAGGTGTAGCTCCTTGTCGGAAGGGGCAACGCCTGATAGCAACGAGTTCACGAAAGGGATTGACCATGATGATGCTTAAGAAAATGAACACCAGGCAACTGTTCGCGGGCGGGCTTATCGCCGTTGCGATCGTCGCGCTGAGCGGCGCCGCGATCGGGATGGGCAACATGGCGCGGGGCGATGACGACGGAGACGAGGTGGTCTCGCTGCGGGATGTTCCCGCCGCCGTGCGCAAGACCATCGAACAGCACGCCAGGGGAGGTGACATCGAAAAGATCGAGCGCTCGTCCGAGGATGGCAAGACGGTCTACGAGGTGGAAGTTGAGGGCCGTCGTGGCGACTTCGAGTTCGTTGTCGGCATGGACGGTTCGTTCTTGGGCTTGGATCACGAAGACGGGGGCGAGCACGAAGACGCCGACCATGAGAACGACGACGGCGACGAGGGAGCGGACCAGCCCGAGCAAGTTTTTGAGATTACCTTCGCTGATGCTCCTCGGTCGGTTCGAGACACGTTCGAGGATCGAACCGACGATGCGAAGCCTACAAAGGTCGAGCGGATAGTCGATGAGGACGTGACGAAGTACGAGATCGAGTACGCGCTGCACGGCGGCACGGCGAGTATGACCATGTCGGACAAGGGCGAGGCGCTCGAGATGGAGACCCCGGTGGCTGTCAAGCATCTCCCGGCTGCGGTTCACGCGGAGATCATGAAGGACTACCCGCACGCAACGATCGAGGCAGCCGAGGCGGTACAGCTGTTCTACTACGAGATGGATGTCCTGGTTGACGGCAAGAAGATCGAGGTCGTCGCGGTGGCAACGGGTGATATCGAGGACTGGTTCTCGAATGACAACGAGAACGGCGAAGGGGACCACGCTGACGGCGACCGTGAGGAGGATGACGACGACTGAGCCGGGCACGCGGCTCCGGAATCGATGCTGTGAACCCGCGGGCCCGGCGGCAGAGTCATATCACTCGGTTTGTTTCGCAACAGCCCCCTCCGCATCCGAGGCGGGCTGTTGCATGTCAGGTATGATCCAACATGCGTGTACTCATCGTAGAAGATTCAAGGCGGCTGCGCGAATACCTCGAACGCGGGCTGCGGCGCATAGGCTATGGCGTCGATGCGGTCGGCGACGGTCGGCAGGGATCGATCCATGCGCAGACCACCGAGTACGACCTGATCATCCTTGACCTGATGCTCCCGGAGCTCGACGGGCTGAGCCTGCTGCGAGCCGTCCGCGAAAAGGGGATCGAGACCCACGTGCTCATCCTGAGCGCGCGCGACCGGGTGGAGCAGCGGATCGAGGGGCTCAGGGCCGGGGCGGATGATTACCTGGTCAAGCCGTTCTCATTCGACGAGTTGGTGGCACGGATCGAGACCTTGCTCAGGCGCTCGCACGGGCGCAAGTCCAACATTCTGAAATTCGGTCGGCTAACGATTGACCTCGGGGCGCGGATCGCGCGGGTCAGCGGCGAGGACCTCGGGCTTGCCCGCAGGGATTTCACGCTGCTGGAATACCTGGGGCTCGAGGCCGGGCGGGCGGTGTCGCGTGCGGAAATCGAGGAGCACCTCTACGACGACGCTAACACGGTCTGGAGCAACGCGATCGATTCCGCGATCGCCTCGCTGCGCAAGAGCCTGGCGCGCCACGGCGTCAGGGGTCTGATCGTCACGAAACGTGGGATCGGGTACATGCTCGACCCGAACGCTGAGAGTGTCATGCTCGGCGTGGAGTCCGACCCATGAACTCGCTCCGCTCTCGGCTGTTGGTTTCGCTGGTGCTGGGCACACTGGTGGTGTTGCTGCTCGGGGGGGTCGGGCTGTACTGGTTTATGCGCCAAAGCTTGATCGGCCAGCAGGATCGGCTGCTCGAATCCCGTGCACGGTCGATCACCCTGCTGGTTTCGTACGAGCACGGGCGGGTGGAGTTCGAGCAGGACGACGATCTCACGAATGATGCAAAGGACACACTGTTCAGCGTTGAAGATCCGAATGGGACGGTGCTGAGGCAGTCACCGTTGCTGGGCGGGCACGCGTTGGCCCGCCGATCGCTGCTCGAAACGGCCGAGCCGGGCGATTCAGCAACTTTCGATGTCGAGTTGCCGGGTGACGAGGACGGGCGGGCGCTGTCGATAGTATTCGTTCCTCGTGTCGATGCCGAGGAAGAGCCTGAATTGGAATCACTCCGCCCCCAGTACTACATCGTGACGGTCGCAGGGTCCGTCGAACCGATCGAGCGTGCGATGTCCGTGCTGGTCTCGGCGCTTGTCGGCATCGGGCTGGCGGTGCTCGGAACGATCGCGATCGTGCTGTGGGTCGGGATCCGTTACGCGCTCGTGCCGGTGGATCAGCTGGGCGCCGCGATGCGGCGCACCGATGCTTCGACGCCCGAACCCATCGCGACGCCGACACATTGCCCGAGCGAACTCCGCCCTGTGTACACTGAACTCGACCGTCTCATTGAGCGGATCCGGTCGGCGATGGAGTGGGAGCGCCTTTTCGCCGACGCGACGGCCCACGAGCTGCGGACACCGATCTCGGAGCTCCGCACGGTGATCGAGGTCGCCGAGCGGTGGCCCGAAGAGGAGGACCCGAAGCAGGCATTCGGCGAGGCGCGGATGATCGCCGACGAGATGGACCGTATGATCGAATCGTTGCTGACGATGACACGCTCGCGCGGGCTGAAGCTCCCCCCCGGGACAGAAGCAATCTCACTCGCTCCGATCGTCGAGCGCATCGTCAAGAGCACCGAGAACCATCAGCGTGATCTTGATGTGGAGGTCAAACTCGATCAGAACGCGGCGTGGCGCGCGCCCGAGTGGGTCGCCGAGCTGATCGCGCGCAATATCATCACCAATGCGTTTGCTCACACGCCCGCGGGCGGACACGTCAAGATTGCCGTGCGCGACGACGGAGGCGGACAGGCCGCGTTTATAGTCCGCAACGGCCCGGTCGACTTGGACCCCGAGGACATAACGCATCTGGCCAAGCCGTTCTGGCGCAAGGACGCCGCCCGATCGGACCGGGATCATGTCGGGCTCGGGCTGTCGGTCGTGGAGCGGATGGCCGAGGTGGTCGGTCTGGTTTTCATCCCGATGATCGATACCGTATACAAAATTCTGAGCATCCGAATTGCGCCAGCGGCTGCGTGTGATGTTCGAACCTGCGAACGAGATGTCGAATCAGAAGGAGACCGACCATGAGACGGCGAGCAATGGAACTCTGGGCACTGATCGGTTTGGGTATCACGAACGTGATTGGGCTTGCCGGCGCGGCTCCGCCCGGGGGCGACGGTCAGGCGGATCAAAATAGCGCCGCAATGCAATCGGAATGGGCGACAGTCAGAGAAGGGACATGGGCGCCGTCGCAACACGCGTACGGGCTGGTCTCGGACATCCGGGAAGTGCGTATGATCGCGCCCTTGTCGCTGCGCGTTGCGGAGTGCGACATCGTCGATGGGCAGCGGGTGGCTGGGGGTGCGGCGCTCGCACGGATCGAATCGCCCGAGATCGCCGACCTTGTGGAACGGCTCGACGCGCAGCGGAAAACCGCGGCGATGGCCCAACGCATGCTCGAAGACACGAACCAGCGACTCGATCAGAAGCTCGCCACGAAAAAGGAAGTGCTCGGCGCGCAGATTGACGCGGCCGTTGCTCTGTCGGCGTATACGGATCGGTGGAATCAACTCGCGCAGACGCTGGCGAGCCTCGGCGTGCAGCAAAGCCGGGCGCAGATTGAAAAAGTCCTTGATCAAGATGGAACCGCGGCGGCGATCGCGCTGGCCTCAACCGTCCGGGCGCCGTTCGCGGGCGTGGTCATGAAGCGCGGCGCCGTCGCGGGGTTGACTCTGCCGGCCGGATCGTTGCTGTTTGCGATTGAGGACACCTCCGGTGTGTATGTGGATGTTGGCGTGAAGCCCTCGGACCTGGAGATGTGGCGATCGGGGACCGCAAGCGCCCACCTGCTCGGGGCCGGCCTCTCGCTCGAACACATCGACGCGACCGCACGCTTAGACCCAACGACGGGGCTGGTGCTGGTGCGGTTCCGGGCGAATATCCCGGATGACCGGCAGGCGGACGGCGCGATCGTGAAGGTGACGAGTGTGGGCGCACAAGTCCCCGTCGTCTGGGCGCCCCGTCAGGCGGTAGTGGCGCGCAACGCCGAAACCTGGTGCCTGATCGACGACGGCTCCGGCACACCGAAGCCGGTGCGCGTCACCGTTGGTCCTGCGGAGGATGATCGGGTCCCGGTGATCTCGGGTCTTCAAACGGGGCAGCGGGTGCTGGCACACAACGCCTATGAGGCGCTCTACCGTGACCTGAATAGCCTTGTGAAGTTCCGGGACTGAGGACCGCTGCATGCTCGAACGATTCTTCAAACGCCCAATCATCTTTGTCCTCGGATGCGTGCTTCTGCTGATCGCGGGCATATCGAGCATGGGTCGCCTCTCGGTCGATCTGTTCCCGGACATGGATTACCCGCTGATCAATATCATCACCCACGCGCCTGCTGGAACGGCCCAGGACATTGAGCAGCTCATCACACGCCCGATCGAGAACAGCATGCTCGGGCTGACCGATCTTCAACGAGTGCGGTCGGTGTCGGCGCCCGGGTTCTCGCAGGTCACGGTCGAGTTCCGGTGGGGCATCGATGTGCTCCAGGCCCGCCAGATTGTCGCGTCGCGGCTGTCCCAGGTTGAGGGCGCCCTTCCGCCGGGCGTGCGACCCGAGATCGAGAACATCGGGACTTCACTCAACCTTGTTTCAACCTACGGCATTGGGGGTAGTGATCCCATCGCGCTGCGTGGGTGGGTGCAATACCAGCTCGCGCCCCGGCTCGAATCGATCCCGGGTATTGCCCGCGTGCAGGTCATGGGCGGCGGGGTGGATTCATTCCGCGTAGACCTCGACCCTGAAGCGATGGCGGCCCACCGGGTCTCGCCGCGGCAGGTTGTCGAGGCTATCGGCGATGAGCACGTGCTCGACACCGGTGGGTACATCGAATCAAACGGGCGCGAGCTGCTGATCCGCGCCGACGGGCTGATCCGTGATGCCACCACGCTCGAAGGCATCACGATTCGGCGGTCGGACGTGGGCCGGCCTGTTTTGCTCGGGGATGTCGCGCGTGTCTATCGTGGCGCGCTGCCCGAGCGCTACCGCGTGACCGTGGATCGGCGCCCAGCGGTGGTGTTTTCGATCCAGAAACAACCCAGGGCCAGCACGCTGGGCGTCTCTCGCGCGGTCGATCGCATGCTCGGGCAGATGCCCCCGCCATCGGGAGCGCGGGCCAAGAAGTTCTACGACCAGGCCGAGATCATCGCGCTGGCGTACCGCAACATGCGCAACAACCTGCTGATCGGGGCGCTGCTCGCCGTCTTGACGCTGGTGTGGGTGCTGGGCAACAGCCGAACTACCTGGGTCGTGGCGGTGACGCTCCCGCTGACGGTCCTCGGAACCTTCATGCTGATGGATCTGTCCGGACTCGGGCTGAACCTGATGACGCTCTCGGCATTGACAGTGGCGATCGGGCTCATTGATGATGACGCCGTGATCGTGCTCGAGAATATCGACCGGCACCGGGAGATGGGCAAGAGCCCGATGCAGGCCGCGGCCGACGGGTTGCGCGAGATCTTCTCCGCCGATCTGTCTGGGACACTGACCGTGATCTCGGCGTTCGTGCCCCTGCTGCTCGTGACGGGGCTGGCGGGCCGGCTCTTCCGCCCGTTCGGATTGACCTTCTCGTTCATGCTCACCATGTCGTTCGCACTATCGGTGCTTCTGATCCCAGTCGCTGCGGCGCACTGGCTTCCACGCCCCGACAAGAACAATCCGAAACCCGGGCCCACGCTCGGCGCTCGCATGATCGGGATGCTCGAACGGCTCAACGACCATCTCCTGCGTCATCTGCTTCGGCATCGTGCGATCACGATCGCAACGACGATTGTGATTCTCATCGCGTCACTGGGAACGATGGTGTTCAACCCGGTGCGGTTCGTGCCGTTGCTTGATGAAGACAGCCTGCTCGTGTCGTACCAGCTCGCGCCCGGGACCGCTCTTGGCGAGAGCAACCGTTTCGGCGATGAACTCGAATCACGATTCCTTTCGATCCCGAGCGTCGGCGCGGTCTTCCGGCGAACGGGCTCGCCCGAGGGGTCGTTCTACCTCGAAGGCCCGGACCAGGGCGAACTGGTCGTGCGCCTGCGTCCTGACGCGATGGAAACCGCCGAACAGGTTAAAGGACGTCTTGAGCGAGTGCTTTCTTCGTACCCCGGTGTCATCGGGCGCGTCAACGAGCCGACGACCGAAAAGATCGACGAATCGTTCTCCGGCTTGCCGGCGCTCTTCGGCATCACGGTCTACGCGCCCGATCTCAAGACGCTCTACGACGCCGCTTCGAAGATCGAACAGACGGCGGGCGCAACACCCTTCGTCAAGAACATCGTGAACAACACCAAGGTGCCCTTCGATCAGATCAAGATCAGCATCGACCGCGACGCCTGCGTTCGGCTCGGTGTCGAGGCACAAACTGTTGCAAGGGCCGTGCGGCTGACGATGCAGGGCGAGTCGGCCGGGACGACGATCATCGACCAGCAGCCGTTGCAGTTCTTCGTCCGGCTCGATGAATCATCCCGGAATGAGCCCGACGTGCTCGGGCAGCTCCCCGTCCACACGCGGGACGGGCGGGCGATACCGCTGGGCATGCTCACGCGGATCACGCACGAGAGCGGCTACCCGCTCATTGAACACCAGCACGGCGTCCGTTCCTTGACCATGGCCGCTGAACTGGTGGGCAACCCGCTGGTGGCGCTGCGTCAACTCGACCGAACGATCACCCGGCTGGGGTTCGACCCGAGCGTGCAGGTCGCGTACGCCGGGGAATACCGGCAACTGATCTCGACCGCGTCGCAGGCTGGATGGGCGCTGCTGGCCGCAGCGATCCTCGTGTTCGGCATCGTCGCGTTCCAGCTGGGGAGTGCTCTCGACGCGATGATCGTGCTCGTCAAGCTCCCGATCGACTTCATGGGGGCCGCGTTGGCGCTGTTCATCATGCGTCAGCCGCTCGATGTCACGCTGCCGCTCGGTCTGATCACGCTCGTCGGGGTCTCGGTGAATAACGCGATCGTGTTGATGACATTCACACGCAACATCCGGGTCGAGTCGGTTGACGCATCCGAGGCAGTCCGCCGGGCGGTGGCGTTGCGGTTCCGCCCGATGGTGCTGACACACCTGACGACGCTACTGGCGCTGATCCCCGCAGCGATCGGGTTCGGGCGCGGTCCGCAGCTGCTCAAGCCGCTGGGCATCATGCTCTTCGGCGGTCTGACTGCAGGGACGCTGCTAACGCTGAACCTCTTGCCGGTGCTGTATGTATCGACGGATCGTTTCCGCCGTCGGCGTCTTGCAGCGGTCGCATGTGAGTCTGATTGAACCACCCGAGCATGATGGCCGCGATGGCGGCGAGCACCGCATCGGCAACAAACGCGACCCCGGCCCCCAGCGTCATCCAGAGTGTCGCCGCCAGAACTGTCGCCGGGAGGATGCCGACCCCCGAGACAAACTGCACCAGCCCGAAAGCGCCGCCCCGCGTGTTCGCATCTGGGGCGAGGTCGGCAACAAGCGCTTTCTCGGGCGCTTCGGTCAGGATCGTGTGCAGGCCGTACAAAGCGAACACCACCCACGCCAACCAGACCGGACCCCCGAACGCCAGCCATGCGGCGATGAGATACACCGCCGAGTACACCAGCCACCCAAGGCGAACAAGCGTGACCCGGTCCGTGCGATCACTCTGAGCGCCCGCCCAGATGGAACCGAGCGATCGGATCATGTGCAGCAGCGCCCAGAGCAGCGGCAGAAGCCCCAACGCGACAGACTGCGCGTAGCCGATTTCGATGAACCGCTCGTACGCGATCGCGAGCAGGAGCATGTCGCTTGAGTTGCCCAGTGCAAAGATCGATACCGGCACGAGAAATCGTTTCAGACCCGGCGTCGCCCGTCGCCACGAGTCCAACACGGAATATGGCGTTGTTGCCGGACGATCACGCGCGGGCGTGCCGGTCTCCCGGATGAACAGCACAATGATGAGCACGACCACGGCGCCGGGGATCGCCGAGAGGAAGAAAAGCTGACGCGACATCACCAGACCCGACGCGAGCAACCCCGCCGCGACTAGACCGCCCACCAGGGCACCGGCGTGGTCGAGCGCCCGGAGCACGCCGAACGCCCGCCCGCGATCCGTCGGGCACACAGCATCTGTGATCAGCGCATCGCGCGGCGCGCCCCGGATTCCCTTGCCCAGCCGATCGAGCGCGCGCAACGACCCGACCAGCAACCCGCCCGAGGCCAGCCCGATCAACGGCTTGGCCAGACCGCTCAGCGAATACCCGGCGAGCATCCACACCGGCCGCCGCCCGGTGCGATCCGAGAGCGACCCGCTCCAGAGTTTGGTGAATGCCACAACGGCTTCGGCGAGGCCCTCGATTACGCCGAGCGACACGATGCTCAGAGAGAGCGTTTGCAGGTAGAACGCAGGGAGCACGCCGTAGATGAGCTCGGTCGAGAAATCGGCGAAGAAACTGACCCACGCAGCCGCCCAGACAACCCGCGGGAGCCGCGATGCTCGACGAGAGCCCGGAGCGTTGAGATCGTTGCCGTTTCGTGGCGCCATCCGGTCACGATACGACCGGGCTCGTGTGCTTGCGTCCGAGCGTGAGCAGGATCGGAAACACAACAATCACCAGCGGGAACTGGGCGAGCAGGCCCGACACGATCGCGATCGCCATCGGTTTGAGCATCGCCGAGCCCTCGCCGAGCCCGAGGGCCAGCGGGAGCATCGCAAGGATCGCCGCCAGTGTGGTCATGGCAATCGGGCGGGCCCGGTTGCGCCCCGCCTCGATGAGCCGGTCGATGAGCGGTGTGTCCGGGTCGATTCCAACGAACTCGGAGTAATAGAAGATCAGCACCTCGGTCACGATCCCGATGATCATGGTCAGGCCCATCATCGCGGTGATGTTGAGCTCGGTTCCGGTCGCCCAGAGCCCGCCGAGCGAGACGGCCGCCGCCGCGCCGACGGTGAACATCATCAGGGCCGCCACGCGGAAGTCTTCGTAGAGGAACAGCAGCAGCGTGTAGACTAGCGCAAGAGCGGCGAGGAACACCGCGATCAGAGCGCGCATCGCCTGCCGCTGCTGTTCGTAGAGCCCGCCGAGGCGCCATGTCATGCCTTGCGGGATCAGCCGCGGCTGCTTGAGTCTCGCGATGACATCACGCACGGTCGAGCCCATGTCCCGCCCGCTGATGCGGCCCGTCACCGCGACCATTCGATTGAGATCCTCGCGTGTGATCTGCGGCTGGCCGCTCACCGTGCTGACGGTGGCCAATCGGTCGAGCGGGATCATCGCGCCGTCTGGCGTCCGGATGCGCAGCGATTCGAGCGAGGGAACGCTGCTGCGGAGCGATTCGGGCGTCCACAGTCGGATGTTCACCATCTTGGGCCCGACCTGCACCTGCGTCGGGGTGACGCCGCCGATGGAGGCGCCGATGGCGTCGGTGATCTCGTTGACACTCAGGCCGTACAGGGCCGCGTGGTCACGATCGACGGTGATGACCACCGCATCGCCGGCGAGCACAACGCCCGTCTTCACATCGACGACGCCTTGCACATCCGTCTCGATAGCGGCGGCGACCGCCTCGGCTGTCTTGCGCAGCAGGGCGTCGTCATCTGAGAACAGTTTGATCTCAATCGGCTGGGGCACCGCGGTGAGATCGCCGATGAGGTCCTCCATGAGCTGAGGCATCTCGGTCTCGAGCCCGGGAACCTGCACCCGCACCCGCTGACGGATGTCGCCCATGATCTGCTCGACACCACGCCGGGGCCGAGGCGTGAGTTTGATGAAGAAATCACCCTCGTTGGCTTCGGTCAGTGAGCCACCGAGTTGGATGCCTGTCCGCCGGGAGTAGGTTTCGACCTCGGGCGTGTTCTGAAGGATGTCCTCGATCTGGCGCACCATCGAGTCGGTGTCTGTCAGTGATGTGCCGGGGGCGGCGACATAGTCGAGGATGAACCCGCCCTCGTCCATCTTGGGCATGAACCCCTGCCCGACGCGCTGCGACGCGATGAACCCGCCCCCGAGCAGCGCGAGCAACAGCACTGGCGCCGCCCAACGCAGATGCCCGAGTGTGCGCATCAGACCGGTGTAGCCAAGATCGAGCATCGACTGCTGGCCGTTGGGCTCGACGGCGTGCTTGAGATGCAGCATGTGCAACGCGAGCAGGGGGACCGCGATCCACGCGATGAAGAACGAGACCAACAGGCATGTCGCCATCGTGATCGACAACGCCCCGAAGAACGCTCCGGTCACGCCCGAGAGAAACGCGAGGGGCGCGAAGATAATCAGCGTCGCGGCGCTCGACCCGGCGAGCGGCCGGGTGAACTCCGAGGCCGCCACCATCACGCGATCGTGCACGGACCACTTCTCCTCGTGGAAACGCCTCAGGAAGTGCTCGATCATCACGAGCGAGTCATCGATCACCAGCGCGACGGCGGCCGCCATCCCGCCCAGCGTCATGATGTTGAAACCGAACCCCCGCAGATGCAGCACGAGGACGACCACCGAGAGCACCAGCGGCACGCTGATGAGCGCGACCAGAGTCACCCGGATATTGCGCAGGAACAAAAGCAAGACAACGATCGCCAGGAGCACGCCGATAATCATCGCATCGCGCACGCTCAGCGCCGACGCCACGATCAACTCGCTCTGGTCGTACCACTTGGCGATGCGCACATCACTCGGTAACGCTGATCGCAGCGATAACAACTCCTGCTCGGTCTGATGCGCTATCTGGACGGTGTTGCCGCCCGGCTGCTGGTAGACCTGAAAGAGCACGGCGTCATGCCCATCGGCCGTGGCGCGGGTCCACTGCGGGGCCGTTCCCCGGACAACATCTGCGATGTCCTCGAGCCGAACGATCCCGCCTGATCCTTGCCGGATGACGGTCTGTTCAATCGCATCGAAGCCCTGGAACTGCGTGTCTGAGAGCACGAGGTAGAGCCGGTGCATGTCCTCGACGCGTCCGACCGCCTGCACCACATTTGACCCGCTGAGCGATGATGCGATCTCGGCCATCGTCATCCCGAATGCGTCGAGCTTCGCCGGGTCGACCATGACCTGGTACTCGGCGGTGTGACCTCCGAGCACACCGATGTTCGACACGCCCTCAATGCTCGAAAGAGCCGGGCGGATCTGAAAGAGCGCCAGATCGCGGAGCCCGACCAGCGATATCGAGTCGCTCACCAGCGAGTAGGCGATTACCGGGAAGACGGTCGGATCCATCCGACGGACCTCGAAGGCCGTCCCTTGCGGGAGTGTGCCGGTCAGTCTGCTGATCGCGGACTCCACCTGGAGCATGGCCGCGATCATGTCCTCTCCCCAGTTGAAATCGATCGAAACCTCAGCGGCCCCGCGCGAGGTCTTCGATCGAACACGCCGGAGTCCGGGAACCGCGCGGAGCGCCTCCTCAACCGGAACCGTAACTTCAACCTCCATGCGCGTGGCCGGACGGTCGCCGGATTCGATTGAGACCACAACGCGCGGGAATGTCGTGGGCGGGAAGAGCCCGACCGGCATTTGGCGGATGCTCATCGCCCCGCCGATCCCGAGCGCGATGAGGAAAAACAGGATCGATCGGTGATGACGCTGCGCCCAAGCCGAGATAATCATTGGGCGATCTCGACTTTCGTTCCATCCGAGAGCCCGGCAGCCCCCTGAACGATGATCAAGACTCCTTCCGCGATTCCATTGCCCTCGATGATGGCCTCCACGCCGGTTTCCGCGATGACAGAGACCCCAATGCTGCGAGCGGTCGAGCCGTTCCCGATCGTGAAGACCGCCGAGCCGTCGGGTGTCGCGAGCAATGCCGCGCGGGGAATGAGCAGTCCGTGTGTCGAGTCGGCCCGGATCGCGCCGCGGATGTACTGCCCGAGAAGAAGCCCATCATCAGCGAGGCTCACCGTCACCTCGACCAGTCGCGTAGCCGGGTTGACCGAATGCGCGATACTGCGGATCAGCCCGTGCGCTTGCGGGCGCCGCCCGTGCCCAACCGGGGCGATGGCGACCTCTTTGCCGACCGAAAGATGCCCGACTTCCTCGGCCTCGATCCAAAGCACCGCTTGTAACTGCCCGATCGGGACCACCCGGACCAGCGGCGTGCCCGCCGGAACGATCGAACCGGGCGACCAGGTCGATTCGGTCACGACGCCGTCCTCGTCTGCGGCGATATCGGCCGGTCCTGAAACGCCACGCGCGAGCATGCTGTCGAGCGTGGCCTGTGCACGCGACTGCGCGTTGCGGACCTGCTCGACCTCGGACTCGGTCGCTAGCTTCATCGACATCCGCTGGTCCGCCAACTCGAGCGCACGTGTTGCATACGCTGCGTCTTCGCGGGCTTGTTCGAGCGCAAGGGCGGTATCTGGGCTCGGCGAGACCCGCATGAGCACATCGCCCTTGCTGATCCGCTGACCCGGCGTTACAGAGATCGAGTCGACCTTCGATTCGAGTGGTACGCTGTAGACATGCGTCTCACCCGGGATCGGCGTGACCTGCCCGAACGCAACGATCTCCATCCCGATCGTACCGCTCTGCACAACCTCAGTCTTTACCGGAGCGCCCTTGCCGACTGCGGTGGCTTGTTCAGTCGACTTGCCTGCGTGTTGATGTCCGTATTGGACACCCACCCAAGCGGCCACGCCCGCGACAATCAAGACCGCGAGGATGTCTGAAATCCATCGAGTCATTGTTCGGCCGCTCCTGTTGATTCACTCGTCGCCGGATCACCCCGCTCCTCGCCGTGCCACCGCTCACCCGCGAGCACTTCGATCATCAGCCGCGATGCGTGAATCTCAGCGGCGGACTGTGCGCGTGCGATGCGTGTTTCAATCAGGTCGCGCCGGGCCTGATAATAACTGAGCACATCAACATGCCCCTGCTCGAGCCCGATCCGATATGTCGAAACCAGCGATGCCTGGCTGCGTTCGGTGGTCGCCAGCGATCGCATCCGTGACTGAGCCGATTCGAGCCGGTTGAGCGCATGCGCGATCCCCGCCCGCGCGTGGTGCACCCGGGCGGCGTACTCCAACGCGAGTTGTTCGCGTGTGGCCCGCGCGATTGCGATCTCGCCCCGGTTCGCGTTGAACAGGGGCAGTTCCAATCCGATGCCAATGCCTATGGTGGACAAGTTTCCGGTATCGCGGGCATACGTCGGGCCGAGCGAGAGCCGGGGGAACTGGCGGAGGATTGCCGCCCGGACGCTCGCTTCCTGGCTGTCGTACCCACGCCGCAGCGCCAGCAGGTCAAAGCGGTGCTGTTCCATCCCCGCTAGCAGGTCCTCAAGCGAGCCGGGCGAATCGTCGAGTTCGTCGTTCAGCGAGACATCGGCGCGATAGTCCGCGTCCGGCGGAAAACCAAGCAGCGTCGCCAGTTCGATTCTCGCCCGGTTGACCTCTTCCTGCAAAACAGACCGCTGGGTGACCGCAGCATCAAGCGACGCCTGTGCCGCGACCATATCGACCTCGGTCATCTGCCCCGCATCGAGCGCCGCCTGTACGCTCGTGACATTCTCCTGAAGGAGCGCAATCTCCTCGTCCAGCAGCACGAGCGACCTGCGAGCCCCAGCGAGTCCATAGACCAGCCCCCGCGCCTGAGCCGCGACGAGCGATTCACTCCACAGAATCTCAAGGTCCACAGCCTCCCTCGCCCGCTGCGCAGCTTCTTTCCGCGCCGGGCGGTCGATCAGGTCGCTGATCGCCCAGTCAAGCCCGACCGCAACGCCTGTCACGGCGCCCGCCGTGGCGCCCCCCGATGGCAGATCTACGCCGACCGAGAGCGTCGGGTCCGGCAGCAACCCGGCATTGAGCATCTCGGCCGATGCGACACCCCGCACCGCACGCTGCGCCCGAAGCGATGGATTGAGCACAACCGCCAACACCGCGGCCTCGTCCGGCCCGATCCCGTCACGCAGATCAAGAACGACCGACGAAAGCACCGGATCGGGCAGTTCCGAAACCATCACCCGTAGCGTATCCTCGCCCGGCGTCGCCAACACACCACCGAGCGTGTCAGAGTCCAGCGGCTTCGGGGAATAGGTTGCGCAGCCTGTCAGAACGGCAGAGCCAAGCACAAAGAGGCCGAGGTATGAACGGGGGGATCGATTGTGTGTTGCTCTACATGGCATGGCAAGTGAATCCAGCATCCGTTTCCGAGTGTCCTCGTGACAAGAACCCATACTGCTCCCGGCCCAGCCTCTAAGGATATCACGCGAGGAATAACGATATCTGCCTGACCTGATGCAACATGATCGAAGTGTGAGGAGCCACTCATGCGGCCGCAGATGACCACACCCCGCTCATCGACCTCGATGGGCTGACGAAATCAATTCGACGCACACGCCTGCGATGGCGTTATCGTGCGGGTTCTTCTCGTAGAGAATGATGGCGATGATCGCGCGTTGCTCAATCTTGATCGGGTGTCCTCCGCAACGGGGTAGGTTTGAAAACAGGTGCACGTTCACCATTGTGGCGCCCGGCGCCGGAAGTGGCTCCGTCGCCCACCGATTGCCCACCGGCCGGATGTGGACCAACAAGGGCGACCCGGCAAAGCTCGGACACCCTGAAGTAAGTGAGTCGGATAGCGCTGCTGTTCCCGCGGGCGTGTCCTGAGAAGATCGCCCGGAAGTACCTACGCTTTTTCCGGGACGGCGCCCGGAACAAGTGGCCGCTGCGCGGCAGATGGATTGGCTGCTTACGATCGACCGGTTCAAGAAGGAGCTGGTCATGGTCGCGCAAGATCCGTTCACGCAGCGGTACGCTCGCCTGCTCGACGAGAGCTACGACGTCGTCGACCGCATCATCGTCAACGCCTACTGCAAGCTGGGTGGTTCGCCCGGGGGCTTCCGCCACTGGTGGCTTCAGCTGCACGGCACGACGGACAACCTCGACAACACGCACCTGATGCGCATGGCGGGACGGTTCTCGCGGCGCGTCCGGGGGTGGGCGAAGAAGAAGGACATCCCGGTCATCTACTGCAAGTCGGGCGAGCGCAAGCACAAGATCGCCGAGCAGCACATGCCCGAGGATCCGGGCTTCCGCGGCGTCTTCGCCGTCATGGTGAACCGGGCGCCGTCGCCGGTGTGGAATGTTCTGCGCTTCCCCAGCGGCGGCTTCCACCTGAAGCGGAAGACGCCGACGCCGTTCGTCAACCACTACTCGTTCCACATCATCGATGACGAGTGGGGCCACGTGACCGTCAGGATGAGCGGCCACGCGCCGTTCAAGGCGCAGGTGATGCTCAATGGCCACGAGTACACCGCGTGCCGGGCGAGGAAGGCCGGCGTCGAGTTCGTCAAGGAGGGCAACTGCTTCACGGAGACATCCGACGCCGCAGCCCTGGCGAGAGTCGCAGACACCTTGCGGTCGCCCGCCGCGGTAGGGCGCCTCCGCCGGGTCTGTGAGCGTTGGATCTATCGGTGCCTCTGCTTCGGCCTGCCGTTCGACGAGCAGAGGAAGTCGGGCTTCCGGTACGCCTACTCGATCTACCAGGTCGAGTACAGCCGGAACCTGCTGTTCCACAACGGCCATCACATGGATCAGGTGTTCCACGGCGTGATCGATCGCACCCGATCGCTCATGAACATCGACCGTGTCAAGACGATCTTCGGGTGGAAGACACGCCCGCAGAAACGGTTCTATGGGGTGCGACGGTTCGAGGCCGTAGTCGAGAGACCTTCGTATGACCTGACGATCTTCAAGATCCACTTCGGACGCTTGACCGTCAAGATCTACACCAAAGGCGAGTGCGTGCTGCGAACCGAGGCGATCGCCCACAACACGGTCGAGTTGCGATGCGGCCGGGTCATCGAAAGGTTCCCCGACATCATCGAGAAGCTGGCCGACATGCTCGAGCGGTTCCTCCGGGCGCTGCGTGGCGTCGACGCGGCCTGGATCAGCGATCGGATGCTCGAGACGCTGCCGACGCCGAGCGTGGTCGGCAGGACGCGGATCGGCGGCGTGGACATCAACAAGCCCCGCACCCGCGCCGCGATGGAGGCAGTGATCGCCCTGTCGCCAACGCCACGCGGCTTTACCGCCGCCCGGCACGCCGGGATGGGTACACAAATGCACCATGTTGATGAAACGGACCGAGCGGAGCGAAGACTGGTTCAGCATCTTCCAACAACGCTCCATGGCCTATTCCGGCGTAGCAGACGCTGATCAGTCAACAATGTGTTGCCGTATCCATGTGAGCGCAGATGGCCTGTCGTAAACGATATCGTCATCATGAACTTCGCCGAATGTCCGAAGGCAATCGAGGCAGGCTGAACGGCATCGACGGTCGTGTTCTTCGGAAACGAATAGGACGTCGTCCCTACACAGACGAAGCCACATCGCCGCTTGATTCAGAAGTTCAAGACAGTGCCCGGCACCACCTGGATGGTTGTCATACAGGATGATGTTTGCAGACCCCGTTCCGCAGGCGTGCGCACGGACCCCGAGTTCTCTTGCATCGATCTGCAGCAGTCGCGACCCAGCCAGCCGCAGCGCCTCGCCGATTGTCTTTGCCATCTGCTGAGTATTGGCCGCGAACTGATTCAAGAACTCGAGCACGAGCAGATCGGTCACTTCCCTCGCAGCAAGGACTTGGTTTCGAAGCACCGGAGCTCCCTGAACATTAGCCCAGCATGTGGACTGGCGTTCCACCCGGCGGAGCGGTCGATGGGCATCAAATCCATGCGGAAGGTCCATCCGACCTTGTGTGTTAGCTCGTGTCTCGATTTCGGCGTAACCGCAGCGGGTACAAATCGCAAAGCCCGTCGAACGGGGACAACCGTTGTCGTCCACAATGCGGTTGCCCGGGTTGTAGACGAGTAACTCTCCGCTCTCTCTGTATCGAGCAGTGACCCCGGCGATTCCGCCGAACGCGAACTCAATCTTCTACCATTGGTCCGACTCCAAGACAGCTGACGACGCCAGCTGCACGGATCCGACGGGTTCCTCGAGCGATCGCGTGCGACTCGGTGGATCCCACCAGGCGGTCGAGAAGCCGTGCCGAGGGAACAACAGCTCGAACCGATGTCCGAAACGTGTCGAGTCGCCGGTCGACGGAAACGTCTCCGGCAGATCTTGGTCACCGATGCGGTAAACGAAGCTTCCGTTGGACCCCATCACTGCGCGCCCGCGGAGACCCAGAGTCTCGGGTCGGTCGACGCCTGTCCAGTGCTTCATCAAGCCGCGACTGCGGACCACGCGCCCGCCGACGATAAGCGTGGAGCCGGGTGCGTACTCACGCAACGCCAGCAGCCCACCGCGCTCAAGACGGAACGAGTGGACCTCGCAGACACCGGAAGCCCTGCGATTGTCCCTTTCCCAGACCGAAAGGCGCTGGACACCGATCGGGAAGCCATAGCGTGGGAGGAACTGCCTGTCTGCAAGCGATTCGATGGTTGTGGTCTGATACATCGCCTGGAGATTCCGGTGCAGTGCGTTTGCCAGATGAGATGAGTCGCGATCATGCGGATTGACCCGGGCCCAACTTCCGAAGAGCTCGTCGTACAGGTCCCGCCATGCGTCCGCGACGCGAATCACTCGTGCTGCGGCTCCGCGAAGAAACTCTGTGACACCTTCGGAGGCGGCGCTGCCAAGAGATTCGAGTCCGGTTCCTTTGAAAAGCGACTCCATCGAGCTGCGGTGTGGAGAATCGGGATTCTCGGCCAACCAATCGCAGAACTGAGCAAACAGCTCGAGTAGCGAACGGTCAATGTCGTCGTCAGGCCACCACACGGGGGCGTCGTCAGGTCGGGCGACCGCGGGCGGGCACACTGCGTCAGGGCGGGTCGGGTTCTGGGAAGTGTCCCAGTACTGGGAGAGTGACGCTCCACAGAACTGTCCCATCTCTCGGTACGCGGACATGGCTCCGACGTGTGTGCCTGGAGCGTAGATGACCCGGAAAAACTCGCCCAACAGGTAGGCCTGTGCATGCCTCTCAACAATCCGTTCGCGATCTAGTAAAACGGTGGGTGTGTGTGGCATCAACGAGAGAAACCGTCCGAAGCGACGGAACACCTCCCGGTCGAACGCACGCGGCCTTGCGAACGTCACCACGATCGATGAACCGTCCGCTCGACGACCAGCCCGGCCTGCCCGCTGGAGATAGTTCGCAACACCTGGAGGAATATCCGTCAGAAACACGCCGGTAAGGCCTCCGATGTCAATGCCCAGCTCGAGGGTTGTAGTGGAACTCAAGACATTGCGAGCGCCGGCACGGAAGAGGTTCTGAAGGCGGAGGTTCTCCTGCGGCGAGAGCTGAGCGGAGTGCTCCTCGCCCCATAGGCCTACGGAGAAGACGTCCTTCCTGCCTGCCAGCCATTTGCCGCCGAGCATCTCGCGACGCCGTCTAGCAAGGCGGGGTGAGTCGTACGCGCTCTCTTGATCGACCGGTCGGAGGTCATGCACCCCGTGTAGGAATGCGCTGCCGAGGACTGTCCGAGTAAATGTCAGGCCAGTGCTATCGCTGAGGTACAGCCGCTCCGGCCGGCGTATCGCCACAAGTGACATGTTGAGACGCAAACCGCCATCGGCGTTACGCTCGATCCACAGGAGCCGCGATCTGTTACCGACGTCTGCATCATCCGGACCAGTTGCAAGCAATGCGAGAAGATCGAAGATGGCCCCGAGAAGCTCTTGAGCTGTGGTCGCCGCATCATCGCGGGAACACCCATGACGAACAAGGAGCTCTACCAGCCGGCCCTGCCTAGTGGCACGCTCGGATGAGCCCACGAAGGTGTCCCGAGTCAGATGAAGCCCGGCGGGTCGTGTGGAGCCGACGAGCTGATGCACGACCTCTCGGTCTACGGCATCGCCCAGTCCAAGTGTGTATGCGAAGTTGCGCCGCAGATCGAGCGCGAGCTGAGAAACAAGCGACAGCCAGTCTGTCCTCAACTGTTGTGCGGCCTGGACAGGGAGCCGGCGGAGGGCGAGATCCGCGTTGCGGTGGGCATCACTGGGGGTCTCATCATCTGGTTGGGGAAGGCCGAGGCGGTAGAGTCCGGGCAGGCCGATCTCGATTAGTGAGAGGGCTTCGGCGCTCGTCGCTCGGTGGGGCCGTAGTGGAATGGCGAGTTCTTCGGCAATTAGTTGAGGTAAGACCGCAGCAATATTGCGGGCGTTCCGCTCCCACTGATCACGACTCCATGGATCGAATTCGCTGTGCGTATGCGATGGAGCAGAGTCGGCGTGGAGGATCTCAGCGACGAGTGGGGCTTGTCCCATTACGTCGGACAAGTTGTCGACCGTAAGGCCGCTGGTGAGTGCCTCAATCTGCTGCTCCGCCTCCCGTCGCTTTCTCTCAATGGTGGGCCGGAGGTTGGTGGGCGCAGTCGCGAACTGCTCAGCGAGCCGCTTGAGCTCCTGTTGCAGGTACTCGATGACGTCCGCACTATCCGCACTGTCCGCACGAGCATGTACAGCACGCACTATTGCTGTACGAATGATCTGTGTCTCGTGCTGATATGTGAGACGCGGGCCTAGTCGAGCGGCACCCTGCCTGCTATCGGTGAAAGTCAGCAGTCTCCGGCCTTT
>Ga0114931_10000955_pt1 | contig 36497 bp, 29 predicted proteins | sample 2SBtaG_FD_89579 | JGI IMG/M metagenome (GOLD analysis project Ga0114931, IMG submission 89579) | Deep subsurface microbial communities from Kolumbo volcano to uncover new lineages of life (NeLLi) - 2SBTROV14_V59a metaG | ecosystem: Environmental > Aquatic > Marine > Volcanic | place: Kolumbo... | reverse complement strand
GTTATTTTTTTGTAAGCTTAGATTTAATTCTAGATGCTTTATTTTTAGACATAATTCCTTTGGATACTGCTTTATCCACTGTTGACTTAAGTTTGTTTATTGCTTTTTCTGATTTTTTAGTCTTTAAAGATTTTATCGAATCTTTCAACTTTCCTGACCAATATCTGTTTGAAGTGTTCTTCTTAGCGTTTTTTTTGATTCTAAGTTTAGCTGATTTAATATTTGCCATAGCTAAATATTACCAATTAATTGTTGTAGCTTCAAGGTTTTGCTAAGATTTATGCAGCGTTATGTTTAAATTCAAAACCTTAGTTAAAAAAATAATTATTGCAGAAGATACGTTGCTTAGAGCTACTTTTATTGTTTTTATAACGTATTTACTCTCGTCTTTTTTGGGTTTAGTGCGAAACAGAATTTTGGCAGGTGTGTATGGTGACTCTGTTGAGCTCGGTATTTACTATATGGCAGATAAACTCCCTAGCTTTATCTATTCCACATTAGTTTTGACTATAATTTCAACTGCATTTATCCCAATTTTTACTAGTGTTTCTAAAAAAGATAAAGGAAGAGCTAATAAATATACTTCAGATATCATAAACTTCTCGCTCTTAATTTATACTATATTTGCCAGTATTGTTTTTATTTTCCCAGAATTTTTTTCTAGTTTAGTTAGTTGGGGTTCTCTAGATGGACCTTCATTAAAGCTTATGGCAAATTTAATGAGGATAATTTTGGTTTCACAGATTACCCTTATAATTACTGGCTACTTTAGTGCTTATATGCAGTCATTTAATAGGTTTTTGATACCTTCTTTGGTTCCAGTTATATACAATTTTGGGGTTATTGTTGCAGTAGTATTTTTACACAACTCACAGGGTATTTACGCCCCTGCAATTGGTATGCTTGTTAGCACAGCTTTTGCAGTTGTTTTACAAATTCCACTAATAACATATCTTGGATTTAAGTACCGCGTTAATTTAAGATTATTTTCTCCTGATGTTCTTCATTCTCTACAGGTGTCTTCGGTTAGGGTACTGGCTATACTTGCCCAAAGGTTATATATACTAGCAGTAGGTGGGTTTATCTCTAAAACTTACTTAAGCCCTTCTTACCTTGTGGTTTATGAGTTTGCTAACCAGCTTCAAACCATGCCTGTAAATGCTTTTGGGGTCTCTGTGTCCCAGGCGTTGTTTCCAACTATCTCCAGTTATGCCGAAGATAATAAAACTAAGGAAGTTTCGAAGATATTGAACAGATTTATATTACGGATGACTTATTTTATGCTTCCAGTAGTTATGATGTTTTTTATTTTAAGAATTCCTTTAGTGAGGATTTTATTTGGTGGAGACAGATTTTCATGGCTTGGCACTAACTTAACCGCTTACACACTAGCTTTTTTTAGTTTGTCCATGTGGTTTCAGGCTTTATCTATGGTTTTAACTAGGTTGTTTTATGCATATAAAGACGCAAAAACTCCAACAATAATTAATGTTGTAAGCCTTTCTATTTCTGCTTCATTATGGTTTGTTTTTGCAAAACTTAATCTTGGAGTTTGGAGTTTGGCGTTAGCCTATTCAATTGGTTCGGTTATAAATGCTGTTTGGCTTTACTTTAGTTCAACAAAAGTCGTTGGAAATTTTTTAGCCGAATCATCTATTTCCTTTTTAAAGATGCTCTATGCTACATTGTTTTGTGGTTTTGTAACTTATGTTATTTTAAAATCTCTTGATAAAGTAGTTTTTGACACCACTAGAACCTTACCTCTTTTAATACTCACGACAATAATTCTTTTAGTAGGTATTTCTGTATATATAATTTCAACTTCTGCGCTTGGGGTGAATTATTTTAGGGAATTTTACATAAAAGTAGTAAAGAAACTTCGTAGCTTTATACTATCGTGATAAAATTCTTATAATGCCATTAAATATCGACTTACTTTCTAATACAGTTGAGCAAACCCCAAAGCATGGAAATTTTTTTAGTTGGCTTGCCAGTAGTGGGAAATATATACTTTTGTTAGCTAACTCAATCTTATTTATTCTTTTTATATACCGGTTTTACTTAGATAGGGACCGTGTATTACTTACGCGTGATATTAGTAATCTTCATTCAAAAATTACATCTTATGCAGAGTCAGCTCTTGAATATGACACCATTCAAAAAATCGTAAAAACTGTTGAGGAAAATAAATTAACTTCGGTTAATGCCACTTTTATATTAGAAGTCCTAAAACAAGTAACACCTTCTGGTATCAAAATTAACTCTTTAAATACAAAATCTGATCATTTGTACATTACAGCGGTTAGCTTGGATCCTCAAACTTTTTCAGTATTTATGGACTATTTTTTAAAAGAGAGTGCATTTTCTTCTGTAAACTTAAATTCTAGTATTTTAAATCAAGAAACTGGCGCTTATACATTTACATTAGATATTACTGTTGATAATACAAAAATAAATTCTGCAGAAAAATAATTATGGAATTTAGATCTAGATTACTAAATAAAACTAGGGTAACGTTAAATAGTGAGGAAAGTGGCAATGAGGCGGTATCTGTAATTACTGTCTTGCTTCTTATTCTAGTTATTGTAGTTTTTATTGTTCCTGCAATAAATAATACAAAAGCTTTAATTCAAGAAAATGCGGAGTTTAAAAGAAAAAAAGAAGCACTTGAGCAAACAGCTCAAACATATTCTACTGCTGCAAATTATATGGAAGATATATCAGGATACAAAGATGACATTTATAAGAAAATTCCAACAAATCCTAGTCCTGCAAGTGTTGTTGGTGATTTAACCTATTATGCAACTTTTAATAGTTTAAACCTTGATACTATATCACTTACAAAAAAAGAAGATGGTGTTGAGTCTTACGTTATGAGGTTTAATGGAAGATACAACGACATTGCAAACTTTTTTAAAACTATTAAAAGATCAGATAGATATATAAAAATTACTAATGTAATAGTAACTACAAATGATAGATTTAATAATGGAAGTAGTGAGTTATCCTTGATTATTAATGTGGAAGCCTTTTATAATGAGTAACCAGAATTTTAAGAAAATTTTAACAGTATTTGTTTTAGGGGTAGCTCTATACATTTTTTGGGTGTTTCTTAGTGAGACCTTTTTTAGTTCCAAAGTTTACGTAGAAAAGGACTACAAGAATATTGATATAATATATACCCCTGATCAAATACAGAAAATCTTATTTGATGAAGGAGATAATTAATTTTTCAATTATTGCACACATAGATCACGGAAAATCAACTTTAGCAAAAAGTATAGTTGAAATCTGTGGCGGAAAAGAAGCTGGATATTTTGATAATCTTGCCCTAGAAAAAGAGCGTGGTATTACAATTAAGTCAAAGTCTATACGTGTATTTTTTTCAAAAGACAATACTGAGTATCAGCTAAACATGATTGATACACCTGGGCACTCCGATTTTTCCTATGAGGTTTCAAAGGCATTATACGCTTGCGATTTTGCTATATTGCTGGTTGACGCAACTAAAGGAGTACAAGCCCAAACTATTTCTAATGCCTATAAGGCATTAGAGCAGGGTGTTAATATTATTCCTGTAATAAATAAAATTGATCTTGCTTCCGCTGATGTTAAAAAGGTAGGTAATGAAATAACCTCAACATTTGGATTTAAGGAAAGTGAAATCTATTTGGTATCTGCCAAATCTGGTAAGGGTGTGTTTGAATTATTAAATCATTTAATTGACTTACATAATTCAGTATCTTTAAAAGAGTCAGACGAAGATGTTTCTGGGGCACTAATATTTGATTCTTTTTTTGACCCCTTTTTAGGTGTTGTAGCTTTTTGTCTAGTTAAAAATTGTGAGTTAAAAGTAGGTGACAAGGCTTATTTATGTTCAAATGAGCAAAAATTTAAAATAAAAGATTTAGGTTATTTATCACCATCAAATGTTTCTGTTAAAAGCTTATCAAGTGGTGAAGTTGGTTTTATAGTAACCGGTATAAAAGAACTTTCAAAGGTTAGGGTTGGGGACACTGTGCAAAAACAAGGGATAAAAAAAGATGCTTTCCCTGGATTTAAAAAGGTTAAGCCCCTTGTATTTTTAGGAATATATGCAAAAGACTCTAAAGATAATGTAACACTTAGAAAAGGGTTAGAGGTGTTAAATTTAACAGATTCATCTTTTACCTTTGAGCCAGAGTCGCTAGGAGATTTAGGCTACGGATTTAGGTGTGGTTTTTTGGGTGTACTACATGCAGATATAATAATAGAAAGGCTAAAGCGGGAGTTTGAAGTAGATGTAATTGTTACCACCCCATCTGTACCATACCAAATAAAAACAACCGATGGAAACTTAATAACAATATCTTCTTCAAGAGATTATCCAGGAAGTACAAGTGTTGAGTATATAGAAGAGCCACTTGCAAAGGTAAACCTTGTTGCCCCTAGTGAGTATTTAGGGAGAATAATGGAATTGTTGCAAAACGCACGTGCAAACATAACAAAGGTTGAGACGTCCTCCTCAATTTCAAGTCTTGTATTACTTGATTGTATTGTGCCTCTTGCAGAAATAATCGTAGACTTTAATGACAAGCTTAAATCTTTAACTTCTGGTATGGGATCCTTTGATTACGAGTTTTATAAATATCAAAAATCAGACATAATTAAACTTAATATATTGATAAATAATGAGCACTTTTCACCACTTTCGGCTCTAGTTCATAGATCAAAGGCTGAGTATGTTGGGAGAATGATAGTTTCTAAATTGAAAAACGAGCTTTCCCGAAAACAATTTGCTATTCCACTTCAGGCTTCAATTGGTGGTAAAATAATAGCAAGGGAAACAATAAAAGCTTATCGCAAAGATGTGACAGCCAAATTATATGGTGGAGATAGAACACGAAAAGATAAACTCCTAAAAAAGCAAAAAGAAGGTAAGAAAAGAATGGAAAAAACAGGTAGAATAGATATTAATAAAGATACGTTTTTAAAGGTAATAAAATCATATGGGTAGAAAGAAAAAGGAAGAAAAAAGTTCATACTTGTATAAAAATGTAGGGTCAATTGTCCTGTTGTTTTTAGGAACAATAATTGTTATTGCTATATTTCAACCGCAGGGTACCTCATTGAAAACTTTCTTAATCAGTTTTTTTGGGTTAAGTGGTGTGTTTTTAAGTTTTTTCTTGGGTTTTTTAGGTCTTTACATTAATCCTCTTGTAAAAATAAAGCATGTTAATAAAAAATCTCTGCTAGGCGTTTTTTTAATATATTTTGCCTCAATTCTTATAGATGGTGTAAGGTTGAAACCTTCAATAATAGGTTCTATTGCGGGGAGTTTTTTTATGGGGCTTGTTGGAAAAGCTGGTTCTGTAGCAGTTTCTTTAATGTTCATATTTTTAGGTCTTTACTTAATTTTTAACACAAAGTTTTTGTCAGTTTTTACCTCTGGATTTGAAATTTCTAAAAACTTAAACCTAGAAAGATTAAAGGCGTTGTTTGGAAAAAGGCCAAAGAAAGAAGAGGAGCAGGATGAAATTTCTGATACTTTAGATTTTGATTTTGATTCTTCCACTGTTTCTTTAAGTGACAATGAAAATAATACACCCCCAGTACAAGTCCAAGACCCTGTACAAAAAAATAATTCTGACTTTGAAATAGTTGAATCTCTTTCAGAGCCGGTTGAACTTCTTAAGAGTAGATCAAGTTCTAAAAATAGTACAAACAGCATTAATTCCATACCTAAAGATAGTGATGATAGTAAAGGCCATAATTCTGATAGGCCTATGCAAAATACAATTTGGGAATACCCGCCTTTAGATTTACTTAATCATCCGGTAAACGCTAAACCAGATTTAGGAAACATAGAGGAAAGAAAGCAAATAATTATAAAAACTCTAGCATCTTTTGGTGTTAAAGCAGTTGTAGATAGTGTCAATCCTGGTCCTGCTGTAACGCAGTATGCCCTTAGGGTTGATGAAGGTACAAAAACAAGCAAGATTACCAATTTGCAAAATGATTTAGCCTTAGCCTTAGCTTCACCCAACGGTCAAGTTAGGATAGAAGCTCCAATCCCTGGTAAGTCATTAATTGGTGTTGAGGTTCCAAATCCCTCACAGCAGTTCGTTTATTTAAAAAGTATGCTTTCTTCTCCAATGTATAAAGGACTTCGTGATAAATCAAAGCTTACTATTGCTCTTGGAAAAGATGTAAGCGGTAACGACATGTATTACCCACTTAACAAAATGCCTCACTTACTAATTGCCGGAGCTACAGGATCTGGTAAGTCTATTATGATACAGTCGATAATTGGTTCAATCTTGTTTTCAAACTCACCTGACGAATGTAAGTTTATTTTGGTAGATCCAAAACGTGTTGAGCTTGGTGTGTATAACGATATACCCCATTTAATTACCCCTGTTATAACAGAATCCTCTGAAGCCGTAAATTGCTTAAAATGGGTTGTGGGTGAGATGGAAAAAAGACTAAAAACATTGCAAAATTTTGGTGTACGAAATATTGATTCCTATAACGAAAAATCAGGATTTCAGGCAATGCCTTACATTGTTGTAATAATTGATGAGCTTTCTGATTTAATGATGACCTCTTCAAATGAGGTGGAGAGGTATATTGTAAGAATAGCCCAACTTTCAAGGGCGACAGGAATTCACCTTGTGCTTGCAACACAAAGACCTAGTGCTGATATTATTACAGGTGCTATTAAGGCAAACGTTCCTGCAAGAATATCTTTTGGGGTTGCTTCTCAAATTGATTCAAGAGTTATTATTGATACTGGAGGGGCAGAAAAACTACTTGGTAAAGGTGATATGTTGTTTGTACCTCCCGAATCACAAAAACCAAGAAGAATTCAGGGTGTATTTGTTGGTGAAGATGAAGTTGGTAAGTTAGTTAATTACTTAAAAGCTTCTAACGTTGAACCAAATTATAATAAAGAGATTGTGCAAGAAAATTCCCCAAACAGTGCCTCTCTTGCAGGTGGTGTTTCTTGGGAAGATGACTTATTTCCTGAAGCTGTAAAAGTGGTCGTGGAGTATGGAAGAGGCTCTGCAAGTCTTTTGCAAAGAAGATTATCAATAGGTTATGCACGAGCAGCAAGACTTTTAGATGAGCTTGAGGATAATGGTGTTGTTAGTTCCAGTGATGGTAGTAGGTCTAGAGACGTATTAATAGATAATGCCAGCGAAATTTTAGGTTAAATATGACTTCGGTAGGAGAAATTTTGAAGCAAAAAAGGGAGAAGTTAGGGCTTTCTACAAAACAAATTGCAGAAAAAATTAGAATACAAGAAAAGTATTTAATTGCTCTTGAAGAAAACGATGATCAGGCTTTTGATAGCAAAGTTATTGCACGAGGTTTTCTAATCAAATACTGTGAGTATCTAAATATTGACTCAGAAAAATTACTACCATTTTGGAGAAGAGACTTTAATATTTCCACAAAAAAGCAAAAAACCTCTTCAAATTTCTTTTCTAAGCTTAAAATCACCCCTTTGGTATTTTCTATACTGGTATTTGCTGTAATAATACTTTCATTTGTTTCATTTGGGTTAATTCAGTATGCCAAATTTAAAAAACCACCCTCCATTGAATTAGACTCCCCTGTAGAAAGTAAGGTGTACACAAATTCTCAGGTAGTGGTCAAAGGGAAAACAACAGAAGGCTCTAAATTATTTATGAACAATACTGAGCTAAGTTTAGACTCAGAAGGAAATTTTAGTGAAAACTTAAATGTGTCCCCTGGACTTAATAAGCTTATTTTTAGATCCATTAGTCCACTTGGCCGCGAAACTGTAAAAAACTTAACAATTTATGGTGATTTTTCTGTAGAAAAACCAAAAGAAAAAGACAATAGCAAAAAATACACACTTAAGGTGAAGTCAACCTCATCTTCTCCTGTATTTGTAGAAGTTAAATCTGAAGAAAATGTATTATTCAGCGGTTTTTTACTTGAGAATACCGAAAAGACTTTTAGTGATGATCAACTATTCTTTTACACAGATAAATCTGAATTAGTTGAACTAGAAGTAAATGGCGAAAAACAAGAAAAAGAAGATAACGATTTTGGTGTGTTTGTTAAAGAGTTTAACTAGCCCAATAGGAAATATAAAAATGTTCCGAAAACAAGGCAAGAGATTGTAGAAATAGCTGTAATATAAAGGTCTGTTCTCAAATTTCTTTCAGGTTGGTTTTTTGGCTTTGCTAAATGCTTGTTTGCACGTAAAGCTTCTTTTTTTCTTCGTTCTGTACTTTTCATATTTGCTTTATTCCACTATAATCTTACCTAATGTCTAATAATTTAGCCACAATTAGTTCTTTGTCTGATAATTCTAATGATTCCATAGGCCCAAATCAAAATAACAGGGTAGAAGGGTTTAAAGAGTTTAACAACGAGGAAAAGCCTAGTCTTTTTACAAGGGTAAAAAATATACTACGATCAAGGATCTTTCTAATTGTTGCTATCTTAATTTTATTACTTGGTATCGGACTGTTTATTTATTTACAGTTTTTTACAGACCAAAGCTTTACTATTAAAGATCCTATTAAAATTTCAAAAAAACAAGACACTTACAAAAATACTAATAAAGCGTTAGATAACCCTACCTCAACCGAGTACCCTAATCCGATAAACGGTGTTTATCTGACAAAAGAAAAATATGAGGACGTAACAAGTAGAAAACCTGTTGCAATTATGCTTAATAACCACGTTGATTCTAGACCTCAAGCGGGTATTTCTCAAGCTGACGTTATTTATGAGATAGTTGCAGAGGGTGGAATTAGTAGGTTAATGCCTGTTTTTCATTCACAGATTCCTGACAGAGCGGGTAGTGTAAGATCTGCAAGAATTTATTTTATGCAGATTGCTGCAGAGTACTGGCCAATATTTTCACACTGGGGTATAGCGCATAGACCAGCTTACGAACTTGGGCTTAGCCAAGAGGATTTTGATAATTTGCTTGCACAAGGAGCTGCTGAAACTGACCCCAGAGCTGATGCAAGGTCTTACTTAGATAAAATAAGCCTACCTGTTGCGAATACTGATACTACTCCAAATATGTTTTATAGAGAAAAAGGCATTGATGCTGCTATTGAGCACACAGGTTACGCTAAATTTAAGGATGTTTATGATGAGTTTAAAAAGTTTTACCCAGAGCCTAGTTGGAGTGAATACCAAGCGTTTGACACGTGGAGTTTTAAGGACGAAAAAGTAGAACCCACAAGCCCTGTTAGTAAAATATCCTACAATTTCTGGGATTTTTATGGCTTTGATACTGTGTGGGATTATGATAGTGAAACTAACACATACAAACGTACTCAAGGTGGAGTAGTTACTATTGATAGAAATAATGATGAAGAGGTTAGACCTGTTACTTTGGTAATACAGTATGCAAAAGAAACAAAGCTAAACGACACTAAAGGTCATTTACTTTACGATGTAATCGGAAATGGTAATGCAACAATTTACCAAGACGGCGGAAAAATTAACGCAACATGGAGCAAAGCTGGTGCTCGTGAGAGAACCAAGTTTAAAGATATTTCTGGAAATCCAATTGAATTTAATAGGGGGTTAATTTGGATTACGGTGCTTCCAGACTATGACACAGTTATAGAAGAATAGTCTGTTATACTTTTTTCACAAACTTTATATTTACTAACAATTAAGCCTTTGTTCAAACAGGAACACGTAATATAATTGAATAAATTTATTATGCTAAGTACTCTAATTACATCCAAAGCAAGAATAAAAGTTATCAAGTACTTTTACGAAGGTGGTGTTGGTTTTGCCCCATACGTTAGAGAAATAGTAAGAGGAACAGGACTTGAAATAAATGCAGTAAGAAGAGAACTTTTAAAGCTTTCTAAAGAAAAGTTGCTTTTTGAAGAAGCAAGAGGTAATAGGCTTCATTATACCCTAAATGTAAAACATCCAATCTATTTTGACTTGGCAGCAATTACAGCAAAAGAAATAGGTATAGGAGGTGAGCTTTATAAAAAAAGAAAAAAGCTTGGAGGAGTTAAATTTATTTTAATGTCACTTAATTTCTTTTTAAAAACTAAAGAGAAATCACCAATTGATTTAATAATAGTTGGTGATGTTTATTTGAGCGAAGTAAAGAGTATTGTAGAAAAGTATCAAAAAAATCTTCCAAATGAGGTAAACTATATGGTGCTTAGTGATAGTGAGTACAAACTTTTAAAAGACAGGAGAGACCCAATGCTTGTAAGCATTTTGGCTCAGCCCCGAAGTATTATTTATGGATCATATCAAAAGTTTTTGAATATTTAGATTATTATGTTTTCGTCATTTATAAAAAAATCTTGGCCTGCAGTGGTCATACTCTCAATACTATTTATTACAATATTGGTTAATATTCCAAAGATTACCATAAATAAAAGCTATTCATTTGGAAAAATTAACTATATTGGAGGTTACGGTTTAAAGTTTGGTAATTTTGAAAGAGATCTTAGTCTTAAAAAAGGTTTAGATATTAGCGGTGGCGCTAGAGTAGTTTTATCGCCTGATTTATCAAAAGTAGATGAGGGGGACAAAGAACAGGCGCTACTTTCGTTAAAAGATATTATAGAAAACAGAGTAAACAGGTTTGGTGTTAACGAGCCTAATGTGCTTGTTAACTACTTTAATGGCCAGTATCGTGTTCTTGTTGAAATACCTGGTGTAGATAATGTTGACAGGGCATTAGACCTTGTTGGAAAAACTGCTCAGTTAAGTTTTGGGATTGAGGATGGGACTGAAGAGATTGCGGAGGGTCATACTATTCCTAAATTTAGCCCTACCGATTTAACAAGTGAGCATATTGAAAAGGCAACTGTCGAACTTTACCAGGGAAAAAACGGTACAAGTAATGAACCAAGTGTAAAAATTACTTTTAATTCCGATGGAGCTAAAATATTTTCTCAAATTACAAAAGATAACACAGGAAAAAGATTAGCAATTTATTTGGATGATCAAATATTAATTGCTCCTGTAATTAATGAGCAGATAGTTAGAGGAGAAGCCTTTATTACTGGGCAGTTTACACTTGAACAGGCAAAAGATTTAGCAATCCAAATTAATTCTGGTGCACTCCCTGTTCCTGTTGAGGTTTTTTCTAAAGAGCAGGTTGGTCCAAGTGTTGGTGAGGCTCAGGTATATAAAAGTGTCTTGGGCGGTTTAGTGGGATTACTTTTAGTAATTATCTTTATGATTTTAAATTACAGAAAATTTGGTTTAATAAGTGCAGTTAGCTTAATGTTTTATGGGTTAATTACAGTTAGTTTATATAAGATTATTCCAATAACCTTAACACTTCCTGGTATTGCAGGGCTAATTTTATCAATCGGAATGGCAGTTGATTCAAGTATTTTAATTTTTGAAAGTACAAAAGATCAAATGCTAGTTACCGATTCTAAATCTATTGCTGTATCAAGGGGGTTTGAAGTTGCCTGGAAAAGTATTAAAGATGCAAATATAGTAGGGTTAATAATAGCTTTTGTCCTATTTAATCCTTTTGAGTGGGGATTTTTGTTAAATAGTGGCCCTGTTAGAGGTTTTGCCGCAACTTTAGGAATAGGTATTTTAGTGTCATTATTTACTGGAGTTTTTGTTACAAAGCATATATTAAATTATTTTTATAGGAACAAGTAATGAATATTTTAAAATATAGATACGTACCTTACGCTTTGTCCTCATTACTCATACTATTTGCTTTGTTTAATATTGTTAGATTTGGGTTTTCTCTTTCTACCGAATTTACCGGGGGTAGTGAACTTACTTTTAAATCTTCATTAAGTGTTGGTGATGTAAATAAAAACTTGGATCAGAGTTTAGATTATGAATTTAAACTTAGAACTCAAGATGATATTTATGTTTTTACAACCAATAAAGACTTATCAGAAAATGAGGTTGAAAACTTGAGAAACATACTTAATAAAGATCCCAATTTTGTGGAAGAAAATTTAAGCGTAGTTAAAGCTGTAATAGGGCAGGAGCTTATTTATAAAACTTTTATTGCTGTTGGAATTTCTATTTTAGTTATTTTTGTATTTATTGCCTACTCGTTTAAAAGTGTGCTTGCTAGTAGCAGTGCGATTTTAGCAATGATTCATGATACATTAATACTGCTTGGTTTATTTGCATTTTTTGGTGAGGTAGCAACAGCTAAAATCGATTTATTATTTGTTACAGCTCTTTTAACAGTTTTGTCTTTTAGCCTTTACGATACCATAGTTATTTTTGATAGGGTGCGCGAAAACTATAAAAAAACAAGTGGAGGTTACTACGAGGTTTTAAATCTGTCGGTAAGGCAAACAATGGTAAGGTCAATTAACAACTCTATTACAAGTATTTTGGCTCTTTATTCCTTGGCCCTTTTTGTTAGTGGTTCTTTGTTTTGGTTTGCCTTAGCTCTTTTAATTGGTGTTGTATTGGGAACTTACTCATCACCAATGGTGGCTGTCCCCATATTTTATGATTTACAGAGACTAACTAAAAAACTTCCAAAAAAATACAAACGAAAAAAACCTAATAAAAAGAAAAAGAAAAAAGAACATAAAGATAAGGTTGTTGTATAATTTTAGGCCACAGGCCTACCGTCCTTTGGACGAAAATTCTAAAATTCTATATTATTCCCTTGATTGTTTCTAAATGTTAATGCCTCTAAAACATGTTTTTCTTTAACTTTTTTGCTTTCATCTAAATCCGCAATTGTTCTTGCAACCTTTATAACTCTAAAATAACCTCTGGGGCTAATTCCAAATTTATCCGTCGAAAAGTCCAGTGTGCTTTTTGCAAGCTTAGTAATATTTGCTTTTTCTAAAATTATTTTATTTGGTTGCTCAGCATTTGTTTTATTTCCATATTTTTTATATCGTTCTTTTTGTATCTTACGAGCCTTTTCCACCAAAGCTTTTATTTTTTTAGTATATTTTCCGTAATCCTTTTCTTTTTGTTTTAGCCTAATGTCCTTAACATTAAATTCTTTCATAGTTACAAAAATATCTATCCTATCCCACATAGGCCCACTTATTCTTTTTTGGTACCTTTTAATATCCCCAATCTTACACGTGCACTCTCTAATATTGCTGTTTAAATAACCACAAGGACAGGGGTTATTTGCAACTACAAGCGAAAAACTCGCTGGAAAAGTAAAATTTCCCTGTGCTCTTGATATATTTATCTTTCTATCTTCCAAGGGTTGTCGTAAACTTTCAATAACACTTCTTGGAAACTCGTTCATTTCGTCCATAAATAAAACACCCCTATGAGCTAAAGTAATTTCTCCTGGTTTAATTTTTGTTCCTCCTCCAACCATACCAACCCTACTAATTGTGTGATGAGGAGACCTAAAAGGCCTATTTAAATAGTTTTCATCAACTTCACCAATTATACTTTTTATTCTCATTACTTCTTTCGCTTCGTTAAGAGTAAGGTTTGGTAGAATACTTTGCATTGCTTTTGCAAGCATGCTTTTACCTGTTCCAGGAGGTCCGCTTAGGGCAACATTATGCCCTCCAGCAGCAGCGATGGTAATTGCTCGTTTTGCTTGAGTTTGTTCTTGAATATCTTCAAGTAAAATATCGTATTTAGTGCCCAAACTTACTGCCTGGTTTTCACTTGGATAAATTATATTTACACCTTTAAGGTGGTAAACAACTTGAGCAAGACTAGAAACATTTCGCTTTATTATCTTCTTAGAAACAAGTGATAGTTCTTTTTGATTATCTTTTGGAATATAAACATATTTAAATTTTTTTGAATCAGTTAAATCCCCAATAACTGCAACACCGTTAACACCTTTAATACTTGCGTCTAAACTAAGTTCACCCATAAAAAGGCTTTTATCTAAAATACTTTCACCAATTTGACCTGTTGCTTTTAAGATTCCAATTGCAATTGGCAAGTCATACAAAGAGCCTCCTTTTGGTATATTTGCAGGAGCAAGGTTAACTGTAATTTTATCTTTTGTTGGAAAATCTAAATTGCTGTTAAAAATTGCGCTTCTTATCCTTAATTTACTTTCTTCTACCTCCTTTGAAGCAAGCCCCACTATGTTAAATGCGGGAAATCCGCGGCTTTCAATATTTACTTCTACCGTTATAGGTATAGGTTTTAGGCCTACAATTGTGCCTGTGTATACTTTGGCAACAGCCATAACATTAGTATATATGTTAAGTGGGATATATGAAAGGTTGGGTTTTAGAAAATAATAACTTTAACTGATTGTATCTGTAGGGGGTCCAATTAATGGAATTACGTCATATTTTTCAGTTATCTATTGCAAAATAATCAAAGTCGTTTGTAACAAAACAACTATACCGGTTTCTACCAACATTTGATTTTACTATGTCACTTGGGTTACTTAATTTTCAGCTCTTAAGTATTGTTCTATTATCATCAAATATAGACATTACAACTTTAAGAGTAAACCGAGGGTATATATTTATATAATTAATTATATAATTCCAACTTTTTAAAACAGTGGAATTTTGGCTATACTAGGCCAAAATCAAGCATTAGTCTATTTTTGTTAACGCAACCCTATGTGTACTATTTGCCAAAAATGAATAATAGGTGTATAAATTTATCAATAGCAAAATAAACACCGAGCACCGCTCGGTTTTTTTATTTGTTCTGTCTTATAAATTTTTATTTATTCTAATTTAAAAAATAAATTAGTTATATGTTTTATTATGGTTAAGTACAAGCTGTATATAAAAAATTTAATAGAAAAAGAAAAAGAACTTTTTGAGAATTTTAACAAAGCCCACCTTGACTACATGCGGGGTAAAAATGAAAAAAAATTTCACGAAATTGGTACTGAAGTTGTAAAAAAACTAAAACAAACTGAGGATAAGTTATGTTTGCAAACTGAAACTGGGCAGTATAACAAGTATAGCAATCAACTTAGTGATAAGTTTTGGGATGAGGTGCGAAGGCTTTATCCTAAAATCGATGAAGTAAAAGTAGTACCAGTAACAGAGGGAGTTAATATTGACGATCTGTTTTAACCTAAAGATTTTACTTGGTACAAATCAACTAAGTTGTAGCCAAATTTTTTATAGTACTCCCTTGTTCCTATGCTACTTATTACCGCAATCTTTTTAAACCCTTTTTCTTTTGAAATTTCTTCAGAGTTTTTAATTAAAGCTTTACCAAGACCTAAATGTTGGGCTTTACCTTTTTTAGTTTTACCCACGTCTACGGCTTCTCCATAAACGTGTACTTCTCTAATAACACTGCAGTCCTCAAGTTCTTTTATAAAGTTTGATTTAGTTTTAGGTAAGCTTAATCGTAAAAATGCAGCAATTTGATTTTTACTAGTTACAAACTGTAAAAAATATTCTTCTCCAACACTGGTTTTATAGTTTAAAATCTTTAAGGTTAAGTCTTCCTTTTTGACTTTTTTATGCCTAATTTCTCTTGATCTAATATCATTAAGCTTTATTTTTTGTTTTTTTAATTCTTCCTCAACAATCTGTCTAAAGTTTGTAAGTTTGTTTCCATCAACAATATCGGTCGAAGGAATATCTCTAACCATTCTTGTAACTCTACAGTACTGTGGGACTTGCTTGTACACTTGGCAAAGTACAAAAAGTAACTCATCTCTAGTATAAGGTTTCCAGCTACCATTTTTATAATATTGCATAAGCTCAGCACTTTGTATTAATGAGCATGGATATATTTTTATTTCATCTACTCTAAATTCTTTTTCACTAAAGACTTTTTTAAAATCTTCAACATCTTTTGTTGGGCTTGATCCATATAGGTTTGGCATGTAGTGAGCATGCAATTTAAACCCCGCTTTTCTTAGTAATTTTAGTGCTTTTGCAGTCTGCTTTTGGCCATGGCCTCTTTTGTTAAGGTGTAAAATCTTATCATTTAAGCTTTGAATCCCAATTTGAACTTTAGTAGCACCAAGTTTTCTTATATTTATTACCTCTTTTTTACTAATTTCGTCTGGTCTGGTTTCAATTGAAAGCCCTATACATTTAACTTTGGATTTTTCATTAGCTTTTTGGGATCTAAATAATTCTTCAAAAGTTGCTTTTTCTTTTATCTCTTGTTGCCTATTTAAAGCTGTAGAAATTACCTGGTTATATGTTTTTTTAATATGCTCGCCCTCTATATTTTCTGTTTTACTAATTGGGCTTTTAATATTTTTTGGCTTTTGTAGGGATTGATCTGAATTGTAAAAGTTGTTCATAGCATCAAAACATCTTTTTACAAACCAGACTTGATAACTCTTTGGGTAGCTGCTCCAAGTCCCACCAAGTATAATCAACTCAATTTTACTAATGCTGTGTCCTATATTTTTTAGTGCTGCAAGCCTATTGTGGGTTTGAAAATAAGGATCAAACAAGTTACTTTCTGCCCTTTGTGCTCCCGGCTCATCTGACAAATAGCTTTTTGGCATTCTAGTGTCATTTGGGCAAAATATACACTTTCCAGGGCAGGGAAAGGGTTTGGTTAGTGTAGTAACTGGACTAACCCCGCTTGCTGTTCTAATTTTTTTCATTTTAAACTTTTCAATAAAAGCTTGCTTATCTTTTTTTGAAATACTTATACTATCAAGTGCGTTTATTACTGCACCTTTAGATGCAATACTACCTTTGGATAATGGGTTTTTTCTAAGAACTCTCTCTACATCCTTATTACTTTTTGTTGAATCATTTAAAACTTCTTTAACAATATTTTTAACAACTTCTCTGTTTTTATGTATATTTAATTTATACTTTTGCATAAGCAACATGAATTTTAGAACAAAACAGGCAATAATTAAACTTAATAAGGATTTTTACACTAAAAATTCTAAGGATTTTGATAAAAATAGAAAGGGGAGAAGTTGGGTTGGTGTTAGAAAGTGTTTAGATTTTGTAAATATACCAAATCAAAAAATATTGGTACTTGATATTGCATGTGGTAATGGGCGTTTTGTTTTTCCCTTAAGCTCTGTTTTTAACCCTATAAATATCAATTATGTTGGAGTAGATACTAACAAATTACTACTTAAAAGTGCCAAAAATCTTTGTGAAGGTATAGGAATTAAATCATACAAGCTTATTAATAAATCAGTCTTTTCAAAAAACCTTATCTTGCCAAAAGCAGATTTAGTTGTAGCTTTTGGAATAACACACCATATCCCTAGTGATAAATATAGAATAAACTGGCTTTCAAATTTAACAAATTTTGTACAAAAAGATGGTTATTTAGTATTAAGTTTTTGGGATACTCAAAAAGATAATGCTGTATGTGAGATCCCTAGATTAAGCATTTATAAAAAAAATCTACAGGATGGTGACATGTTTTTCAGCTGGGGAGATAGCAACGTTTACAGGTATTATCATAAGTATAGTAAAAAGGAACTTTTATTAATTTGTAATAAGATCTGCGACCAAGGTTTTAAGCTTGTTAAAAGTTTTAATGTTAAAGAGTTTAATAAAAACACAAATAAGTACTACATTTTTAAAAATAAAATGTGTTAAAATCAACAACATGCCCAAGGGTAAAATACTAGTCACATCATTATTTGCATTTATTTTCTTTGCCTTTATCTTTACAGTAATTAGTTATAACCTGTTTTTATCTAGACCAATAAAAGAGGATTACAGCTTTGAAATCCCCCTTGGAACTTCAAAATCAAAGTTTATCCAAAAATTTAAGCAGGACCAGAATCTTGGACCCTTTAGTGCAACATATTTAAAAGTTTATTACTTTATAAATAAATCTACTCCATTTGAAGCAGGAGTTTATCAATTTGATAAAGGCACTTCTATAGAAGAAGTCGTAGCAAATATTAAAGGTGGTGTACTTGAAACACCTGTTACTTTTCTTGAAGGTTGGAGGGTAGAGCAAAACTCATTAGCTCTCGCAAGTGCTTTTGGTGAGGATTTTGCTAAAGATTATTACAATTTAGCAAAAGATAAAATAGGTTATTTGTTTCCTGACACATACTTTATTGCAAAAACTACAACACCACAGCAGTTGATTAGTACACAAGAGGAGCGTTTTAACACTCAAGTTCAGCCTTTAATATCAGGATATAAGGGTCAGCTTTCAAAAAAAGAAGTAATTATTATGGCTTCAATAGTAGAACGAGAGGCTTTAAGTACCGATGACAAAAATATTATTGCAGGAATATTAATTAAGCGATATTTACAAGGTTGGCCACTAGATGCAGATGCTACAACTCAATATGGGGTAGCAAATTCTAATAGTTTTCCAGCCTGTTTAGATATAAATCTGTGTGATTCTGTAGAATTTTGGCCTAAAAACCTTTCTAAGACTCAGCTAAAATCAAATAATCCATATAATACTAGGGGAGTTTTAGGACTTCCCCCAACCCCTATATCAAACCCATCACTCTCAAGTATAAAAGCCGTTGTTAACCCTAAAGAATCACCTTATTATTTTTATTTACATGACATTTCTGGAAACACCTATTTTGCAGTTACAGACAAAGAACATGTTGCAAACATTCAAAAATTTCTGTAAAATAGGCAAAATTACCTAAAATAGCGCAACTAATTGATTGACATACTTAATGTTATTTGTTAAATTATCCCTCGTCGTAAAAATAAGTTCCTTATTTACCTTATTTTAGCCTACATTAGTGGGTTTTTTAAAAATTTTTTTTGGCCAAAAAATTATGCATAAAGTTCTTAAGCAAAGCAAATTTACTTACCCCTTACCCGATTTAACCCAAACTCAAAAAGATTCATATAAATGGCTATTTAAAGAAGGTATAGCTGAAATATTAGAAGAAATGAACCCTGTATTAGATCAAACAGGAAGAGGTTGGGAACTTACTTTTTCAAATCCACGACTAGATAGACCAGAACTTACATACAAAGAAGCACAAAACAAAGGTGTAACTTACTCAGCACCTTGGTATTTAACAATTAACCTAAAAAAACAAGGAACAAAAGAATTTAAACAAACAGATCAATATATGGGTGACATTCCATTGATGACGCCTAAAGGAATATTCATAATTAATGGTGTTGAAAAAGTTGTTATTTCGCAGCTTACAAGATCTTACGGAATTTTATTTTTAGACGAAATTGAAAAACATACAAACAGAACTATTCCAAGAGTTAAAATACTTCCAAAGTATGGCGCATGGCTTGAAATGGGTATATCAAAGACAAATGTTTTAAACGTAAAAATTGATAAAAAGAGAAAATTTCCTTTAACAACACTACTAAGAGTTTTTGGATTAGAAACTGATGAGCAGATCAAAGAAGCTTTTGCCGATGTTGATACGGGAGATGTAGCTTTTATACAAAAAACATTAGAAAAAGACCCTACAAACAGTTATAACGAGGCTGTAATTGATATTTATAGAAGGCTAAGACCTGGAGAACCAGATATTTTAGAAAACGCACAAAATCTAATCGAAAGTACTTTGTTTAATCCAAAAAGATACAATTTTGGTACAGTAGGTAGGTTTAAAATTAATCAATCACTTAAACTTGATTCAAAAACAAATACAGCTAAACACTTAACTCAGCAAGATATGATAGCTGCAGTTAAAAAGATGATTCAGTTGTTAAACGGTATTGGTACTTATGACGTTGTTGATGACCTTTCTAACAGACGTGTTAAAGGTGTTGGAGAGCTTTTACAACAGCAAATGAGAATTGGTTTTGTTCAAATGGATAGAAACATTAGAGAAAGAATGAGTTTACAACCAAGAGAGGTTTTACCAGAAATTTCTGTTTTGGTTTCAACAAGACCAGTTTCTGCAAGAGTTCAATCATTTTTTGCATCAGGCCAGTTGACTCAGTATCCTGAGCAATACAATGCACTTACAACTTTAAATCTTTTAAGACGTTTATCTGTACTTGGTCCTGGGGGATTAACTAGAGAAAGAGCTAGTTTTTCTGTTAGAGATGTCCACCACTCACAGTATGGAAGAATTTGCCCATTACACACTCCAGAAGGCCCTAGTGTAGGGTTGTTAACATATCTTGCTTTATACTCAAGGTTAAATGAGTATGGGTTTTTAGAAACTCCTTACAGAAAACTTAAAAAAACTAAATCCGGAAAAGTTAAAGTTACGGATGAAATAGTGTATTTAGCTTCGTACGACGAAAGAAACGTATACATTACAGATGCTTCTTTTGAAACAGATAATAAAGGTTTTATTAAAGATGAACGTATTCCACTTAGAAGAGGTGCCGAATTTAAGTTAGGTTTAGCAACAGAAGCAGAGTATATGGATGTTGTTCCAAATCAAATTTTAGGGTTAGTAGCTGGATTAATGCCTTTTGTAGCAAACAACGATCCAACAAGGTCTACTATGGCTTGCCAACAGGTAACACAGGCTGTTCCTTTGGTAAAACCACAAGGCCCTTATGTTGGAACAGGTCTTGAAGGCTCTGTAGCAGATAATGCTATGTGTACGGTAAGATCTGATGTTTCTGGAAAAGTTTCTTATGTAGATGCTCAAAAGGTTGTAGTTAAAACACCAAAAGGTGACGAAGTTGAGTATAATTTAGATACGTTTAAGCAGAGTAACAGCGATACAGTAATACATTTTAAACCTGTAGTATCTCTTGGAGATAAAATTACAAAAAATCAACTACTTGCAGAGAGCAGTAATAGTGTTAATGGTAGATTAGCACTTGGTACAAATATTAAAGTAGCTTATATGATTTGGGACGGTTTAAACTATGACGATTCCATTGTTATCTCAGAAAGATTAGTTAGAGATGACGTTTTAACCTCTATTTCTATAAAAGATTACAAAATTTCTGTTCAAGAAACAAAACTTGGTCCAGAAGAAGTAACAAGAGATATCCCAAATGTTCCAGAACATCACCTAAGAAATTTAGATGAAGACGGTATTGTTACAATTGGTTCTCGTGTTGAATCTGGTGATATTTTAGTAGGTGCAGTCCAACCACGAGGTGAAGTTGACCTTACTGCAGAAGAACGATTACTTAGAGCTATCTTTGGGGAAAAAGCAAAAGATGTTAAAGATGTTTCTTTAAGGGTACCTCATGGTGAAAGTGGGGTAGTAATTGGTATAAAAGATTTTAATAGAAAAGATAAGGAGGAGCTCCCAACTGGAGTACTTAAAGAAATAACAGTTTATATTGCTACATTCAAAAAGATTGGTGTTGGAGATAAACTTTCAAACAGATATGCTAACAAAGGTGTTGTTTCAAAAATAGTACCTATTGAGGATATGCCTTATACAGAAGATGGTGAGCCAATTGATCTTATTATTTCTGCAACTAGTGTTGTGGGGCGTATGAATGTTGGGCAACTTCTTGAAACCTCGCTAGGTTGGGTAGCTGAAAAACAAGGTACAACGTATGATATCCCTTCATTTGTTAAATTTGATGATAAAGATCTTGAGCAACTGCTAAAGGATTCAGGTATCCCTGTAAGTGGTAAGACACCTTTAGTTGACGGTAGGACAGGTGAGAGATACTCAATGCCTGTAATGATTGGAAATCAGTATATCTTAAAACTACATCACATGAGTGAAAGTAAGATGCACGCAAGAAGCACAGGACCTTACTCATTAATTACCCAACAACCGCTTGGTGGTAAAGCACAAAATGGCGGTCAAAGACTTGGGGAAATGGAGGTTTGGGCATTAGAAGCTTACGGCAGCGCACATACTTTACAGGAGATGCTTACAATTAAATCTGACGATATTGAAGCAAGAAAAGAGGCTTATAGAGCTATATTAAAGGGTGAAAAGATTCCTGAACCAACACTTTCTGAATCATTCAAACTATTGGTTAGAGAGTTAAACGGTTTAGCTCTATCATTAGTCCCATTAAAAAATAAAAAGAAAGTCGAAAAGGTAGAAGAGGAAAACGAAATTTCTAGTACAAAGGAGAAACAAAATGCTTAACTTAAACGACTTAGCGGGTACAGATGCACTTAAAATACATTTAGCTGACGGCGAAGAGATAAAGTCATGGTCATTTGGTAAAGTAACAAAACCAGAAACCATTAACTATAGGACTTTTAAACCTGAAAGAGATGGTTTATTTGATGAAAAAATATTTGGGCCGGTTGCAGATTACAAATGTGCTTGTGGAAAATATAATGGATATAGATACAAAGGTGTTATTTGTGATAAGTGTGGGGTTGAAGTTACAAGAGCTAAAGTAAGAAGGGAAAGAATGGGTCATATAGAACTTGCAGCACCAGTTGCACATATTTGGTACTTTAAAGGTATCCCATCAAGAATAGCTACATTAATGGAAATTTCCCCAAAAAGTTTAGAAGCTGTTATCTATTTTTCTTCCTACATTTTAATGGAAGTAGATCATGATAAAAAAGCCGAAGTTATTTCTGAGATAGAAGAAGAAATTAAGCAAGCCCCAGAAGTTAGAAAAAAGGAAATAGAAGAAGAAATTACAGAAATTGAAAAAGAATACGAGGAGCTTTTAAAGACGATTGATGAAAAAGACGAAAAGAAATTAGCAAAAAAACAAAAAAACTTAAGGAGTAAAACTGATAAAAAGATTAAAAGACTTAATGACAGACTTCCAAAAGAACAAATGAGGGCAGAAAAGAAAATGTTTAGAATAAAAAAGAAGATTCAATCAATGGAGCTGAATTCTATAATGACTGATTCTGAATACTTTTCAATGAGGGGTTACATAGAAAAATTTGCAAAAGTTGGGATCGGGGCGGAAGCAATATCTGAAATGCTTGAAAACTTAGATTTAACAGCTCTTGCATCTGATCTTAAACAAAAATCAGAAACAGCTAAAGGCCAAGTGCTTGTTAAAGTTTCAAAAAGACTAAAAATGGTGGAAGGGTTTAGAAGAGCCGGTGTAAAACCTTCTTCAATGATCCTTTCAGCAATTCCTGTAATTCCACCAGAGTTAAGACCTATGGTACAACTTGACGGTGGTAGGTTTGCAACTTCAGACCTTAACGACTTGTACAGAAGAGTAATTAATAGAAATAATCGACTTAAAAAACTTCTTTCAATTGGTGCACCTAGTATTATTACAAGAAATGAAAAAAGAATGTTACAAGAAGCTGTAGATGCGTTAATTGATTCAAGTAAGAGCAGAAGATCAAATAGGTTAAACCGAGGAAAAAAACAATTAAAATCTTTGTCTGATATGATTAAAGGTAAACAAGGTAGGTTTAGACAAAATCTTCTCGGAAAACGTGTAGACTTTTCAGGTAGGGCTGTCATCGTAGCCGGTCCGGATTTGAAGATAGATCAGTGTGGTTTACCAAAGAAAATGGCTTTAGAGTTATATAAACCATTTGTTTACAAAGAGTTATTAATGAGGGGGTTAGCTCCAAACATTAAGACTGCAAGAATAATGGTAAGTGATGAGGAATCGGCTGTATTCGATGTTTTAGAAGAAGTTGTAAAGAAAAGACCTGTACTTCTTAATAGGGCCCCTACTTTACACAGATTAGGTATCCAAGGGTTTTATCCAAAATTAGTTGAAGGTTATGCTATAAGGGTTCACCCCCTTGTTTGTGTAGGTTTTAATGCAGACTTTGATGGTGATCAAATGGCTGTCCATCTTCCTTTATCCGAAGAATCTTTAAAAGAAATAAATGACAAAATTATGTCTACAAATAATTTTCTTAAGCCATCCGATGGTGAGTTTATTGCACTAGCAAGTAGGGATATGTATTTAGGAACATACTTTTTAACATATATGCCCTCAGATAAACCAAAATATGATAAATTGTATACCGAAAAAGAAGCTCTACAAGCATATCAAAACGAAAAATTACTAGTAAATGATCCTATTAATGTGATTACTAAAGATGGTCAAATGGTTTCATCTGTAGGAAGACTTATTATGAACAAAGTTTTTCCTGAAGATTACCCTTTTATATCAAGTGTTCTTGATAGAAGTGCATTTAAAGATATTGCAATTGATATTCACAAAAAATACGGAAACAAAACTGTAGCTAAATTTTTAGATGATGCCAAAGATTTAGGATTTAAATATGCAACTCTTTCAGGCCTCTCTGTTTCTATTACAGATGTAGAAATGGTAAAGGATCGTGAAAAAATTATTAAAGAGGCTGAAGATAAAATTACTCAAATAGAAGATAACTACTACAAAGGTTTAATCACAAAAGATGAGTTAAAATCTTTATCACATAACGTGTGGATAGAGGCAACAGATACACTAGATGTTAAAACATGGAGTAACCTTTCTAAGGATAATACATTAAAAGTAATGGTTACTGCTGGTGCTGGTAAGGCAAGTAGAGCACAGATTAAGCAGATTGGTGGTATGAAAGGTTTAGTACAGGATGCAAATGGTAATCTTGTAGACCTTCCTATTAGAAACAACTATAGGCTTGGTTTAACTGGTTTTGAGTGTTTTAATGCTTCGAGAGGTGCCAGAAAAGGTTTAACCGATAAAGGCTTAAAGACGGCAGATGCCGGTTATTTAACAAGAAGATTAGTTGACGTTGCGCAAGACACAGCAATAACGGAAGAAGATTGTGGAAGTGTTGTTGGAAGAGTAGTTAAAAAAGAAGATACAACCCCTCTTTCAGAATTTAAGGATAGAATTTGGGGAAGATACTTAGTTGAAGATCTTAAAGACTCTAAGGGTAAAGTTATAGCAAGTAAAGATGAAGTAATAACTAAAGATATTGCAGCAAAAATACAAGATAGTGGTGTTGAGGAAGTGGAGATTAGGTCTCCATTAACCTGTAAAACCAACTACGGTCTATGTAAAAAATGTTACGGTATTGATTTAAGTACTTTAAAAAGTGTAAAAATAGGAGAGGCCGTTGGTGTTATAGCAGCTCAATCAATTGGTGAGCCTGGAACACAGCTTACAATGAAGACTTTTCATGCTGGAGGTATTGCTGGTAAAGATATTACAATGGGTTTACCTCGTGTAGAAGAAATATTTGAAGCAAGATCTCCAAAGTCATTATCTATAATGGCTGAGATTTCAGGTAAAGTTAAAATAACTGAACTTGAAACAGGTGAGATAGAAATTAAAGTAACATCTCTAGATAAAAAAGCTGAAATACCCGAAGTTAAATACACTGTGGATCCAACGTCAGAGATTGTTGTTAATGACGGTCAGTTAGTTACACCAGGAGAAGAGTTAACACTAGGTTACTTGGACCTTAAAGAGCTATTTGCTCTTAAAGGTATTAGAGAAACGCAAAGATATATTATTGATCAAATTCAAAAAGTTTATTCATCTCAAGGCGTACCTTTAGATGATAAACATATAGAAATTGTTGTAAGCAAGATGTTTAACAAAGTACAAATAATTTCTGGAGGTGACAGTGACTTTTTACCAGGAGAAATTACAACTAAAGATAACTTTGAGGAATCAAACAAACGTGTTGTAGCAGAAGGCGGGACTCCCGCACAAGCAAGAGTTATTCTGCTTGGAATTTCTAAGTCATCTCTTAACACAGATAGCTTTTTATCAGCAGCTTCATTCCAAGAAACTACTAGAATTTTATCCGAAGCTGCATGTAGTGGGCAAGTTGATAAGCTAAGGGGCTTGAAAGAAAACGTAATTGTAGGTAAACTTATTCCCGTCGGAACAGGTTATACCGGCAAAAAACTAAAAAAGAAGAAAGGTAAATAAAATGCCAACTATAAATCAATTAATAAGAAAAGGGAGAAAAAAGAAAGTAAAGAAGACTAAATCTGCAGCTTTAACTGAACTTTATTCCTCACTACATAACATTAGAAAAAAGAGAAACGCACCATTTAAAAGGGGTGTGTGCTTAAATGTTAGAACACAAACACCAAGTAAGCCCAACTCAGCACTTAGAAAAGTAGCTAGAGTACGATTAAGCAATGGAAAAGAAGTAACAGCTTATATTCCAGGTGAGGGTCACAATTTACAAGAGCATAGTGTTGTTTTAGTAAAGGGTGGACATATTCAGGATTTACCAGGTGTAAAATATACAATTGTAAGAGGAACACTAGATGCTGAAGGTGTACAGGGTAGAAAACAGGGAAGATCACTTTACGGCACTAAAAGGGATAAGAAAGGATCTCAATAGTTAAAATAATATGAGAGGAAATAAAGCTAAAAAAAGACAAATTGTATCCGACCCAATTTATAAGTCTAAAGTTGTTACTCGATTTATAAATTACCTAATGTTAGATGGTAAGAAGATTGTAGCTACAAAGTCAGTTTATGGTGCATTAGAAGAGCTTTCAAAAGATAAAAAGGAAGCTGTAAAAAAGTTTGAAGATGCTATAAAAAACGTAATGCCAAAGATAGAAGTAAGATCAAGAAGAGTTGGTGGTGCTACTTACCAAGTACCGGTCCCACTTAGACACGAAAGATCAGAAGCTTTAGCTATGAGGTGGGTAATTGATAGTGCCCGAAAAAGAAAAGGTGCCCCAATTAAAAAGAAAATAACTGAAGAAATAATTTCCGCATTAAATAACGAAGGCACTGCAATTAAGAAAAAAGAAGACGTACATAAAATGGCAGAAGCCAACAGGGCTTTCGGACATTTTAAGTGGTAAAAACTACTAATTAAATAAAGAGTTTTTAAATACCAATTTTTAGAATACTACTTAGGGTTAAGGGTTGGTTTTGGTAGGAATTTCCTTTGTAAATTGAAAATTAGATGACACAAGGTGTTTTTATTACTTATAGTTAGCTTACAAATAAATGTAACATATTTTGTGATCTTTGTTGTGGCTCATATGACCGATCTATGGGTTTTTAAAATTCAATTACTCTAATGCTATCTGTTTGGCCTTCTATACCAACATTTTGACCACTAATAACAACTGCGCTATCACCTTTTTCAACTAAACCCCTTTTTATAAGTAGCCTGTCAATTTTTTTTAATGACTTATCAATGCTTTTTTCAAACTTTACAACATAGCTTTTAACACCCCAACTTAGAGCAAGTTTTCTTGCTGAAGTTTCTTTTTGTGTAAAGGCAAATATCGGTAAGTTTGTCCTTGTTGCAGAAAGTTCGATAGCTGTTTTGCCACTTTCAGTTAAAATGATGAATGCTTTTGGATCTATTCCTGCCTGTGTTAAATTTAACTGTAAATTATCAGCGGAAGAAACAATTGCTTTAGTTCTTGTATTAATATTAAGTGTGCTATCCATGTGAACTAGAGGTGTTTCAAGCTCGTTATATTTTAAAGTTTTAGTCATATAAGAAACTGCTTTTGCAGGAAATTTACCTATTGCACTTTCTTCACTAAGCATAACCGCATCAGCACTATCAAAAGCTGCATTAGCAATATCGCTAATTTCTGCTCTTGTTGGGTGTGCATTTGTAATCATGCTTTTTAACATTTGTGTGGCAACAATTACTGGTTTTGCTTCCTTTATACACTTTTTAATTAACTTTTTTTGGATTACAGGTACAGCCTCTAGGTACATTTCAACTCCTAAATCACCACGGGCTACCATTATTGCATCACTAGCATCAACTATTGAATCAATATTTTTTACAGCTTCTAATGTTTCTATTTTTGATACAACCCGAATGTCTCCTGAGTACTTATTAATATATTTTTTAAGATATTTAATATCTGTCGTATCTCGCACAAAAGATAAAGCTAAAAATTCACATTCTAGATCTACTGCAAGCTTTATAAACTGCTTATCTTGTTTTGTTAGCGCTTTTTGATCAATTTTTAATCCAGGAAAAAATACACCTTTTCTCTCTTGTAATAAATCCCCTTGTAAAACTTCAGCTTTTATTACGTTATTAATATGATCTATTGATATAGCTTTTAATATAATTCTTCCATCATCAATAATTATTTCCTGATCTTTGTGTATGTCTTTAATATATTTCTTTGAAAGTTGAATAGAAATATCTTTTTTAATTACGTCTTCTAAATAGACAATATCTTTTTCTTTAAGGTCCAGCTCTTGTCTGGAAAGTACGCCAATCCTTACATCCGGTCCTTGAAGATCCACCAAAATAGCTATATGCTTATTAATTTTATTCGAAACTTTTCGTACAAGCTCAATTTTTTCTTTGTGCCAGTAAATGGTATTATGCTTAGTGTTAAATCTAAAAACATTAACACCTTTATTTATTAAGTTTTCTATAGTTTCTGCTGATTCTGTTGCGGGACCAATAGTAGCGATTATTTTTGTTCTTTTGTCCATCTTTTATTTAGGCAGTTAAATTACTAATAATTATAAAGTATATTATGCAAAATTACACGTGGAAGCCTAAAAATGAAGCCCCAAAGACTATGGATGATGTCTATAGTCAATTGTTAAAATCACGTGGTCTAGATACACATTTAATATATAACCGATATAGTTTAAAGGATATTTTAAAAAAACCCAAGGATTTAAATATTACAAAAGATCAAGTAAAGTCTTTTTCAAACATATTTTCAAAAATAAAAAAGTCAGGTGGTAATATTATAATTCATGGAGATTACGACGTTGATGGTATAACTTCAACAGCTATAGCTTATGAATCTTTAATCACCCTAGGATTTAAAAAGAAGAGTATAAAAACTTTTATACCAAATAGATTTAGGCATGGTTACGGGTTTAGTGACAAATCTTTTGATGAGATTAAACTTAACTTTCCTCCTAATAAAGACTCACTGATTATTTTGCTGGATTGCGGTATAACTTCGATTAAAGTAATAAAAAAAGCGATAAGAAGTGGTTACAAAGTAGTTATTATTGACCACCACCAGCAAAAAAAGAAATTGCCAAATGCCGATGTAATATTTTGGAATGATAATATTACGGCATCTGCACTAACTTTTTTTGTTTTTAAGTATATTGAGATAAATATTTTAGGAAATACTAATTTATCAAAATCGGTTGATTTAGCAGGGCTTGGGTATATTTGTGATATGGGTGATTTATCCTATCCTATAGGAAAAGTTTTAACTAAATATAGTTTAGATGCACTTAACAACAATACAAGAATCGGAATCAAAAATTTAATTGGTGACAAAAAAATTAGATCATATGAAGCGGGTTGGGTAATCGGTCCAAGAATTAATGCATCAGGAAGAATGGAAGATGCTAGCAAGTCTTTGGATTTACTTTTAAAAAATAATAACACCAATATAATTGCAAGTGAACTTAATAATCTAAATCAGTTAAGGCAAGACCAAACAAAATCAATGTATGAGGTTGCTATAAATGGTATTAGCAACAGAAATTTTGTTGGTATAGATACTAACCAAAAAGTAGTAATTGTTCATTCAAAAGATTTTCATGAGGGTGTTATTGGCCTAGTAAGCTCAAAACTAACAAAGTCTTTTAATAAGCCTTCTATTTGTATTTCTTGGGAAGGTGAGTTTGGTAAAGCTTCTTGTAGGTCTGTTACTGGGGTAAGCATATTAAGTTTGCTTGAAAAGGTATCAAATTTTCTAGAATCTTTTGGAGGACATGAGGCTGCAGCGGGATTTGTCATAAAAAGGAAAAACTATGAGGAGTTTGAAAAAAAATTGACACAAATTGCCTTAAAAGAAATAGACTCTTCGCTTTTAGAACCAACTATAAGTTACGACTTTAATATTAAAAAAGAATTTTTAAATTTTGACCTTCTTAATTTTATTGAAAAACTAGAACCTTTTGGAAATGGAAATCCAGAACCTTTATTTGCTTTAAAAAATATAAATTTAGAAGACTTTAGAATGTTAGGAGAAAAAGGGTCTCATATTTCTTTTAAGGTTAGGGGATTAGACATTAAGTCTGTTTATTTTGGTGGGGGAGAAATTTTACCATCTCTTACGACAGAAAATATGTATGACTTGCTGTTTAATTTTAATAAAAATGAATGGAAAGGTGCTGTTTATCCGCAATTAATTATAAAAGACTTAAGACCTTCTGAGTTTTAAACAAAGTAATGTTGCTTTCCCCCTAAATTTTATTTTATTGAATACTTTGTTATATACCACTTATTACTGGTCTTTAAATGCTTTTGTAGTAAAATTTCTAATATGTTAAAAACAAGATCAAACATTAATCAAACTATTAAACAGGTTGGAAAAAGCGTAACTTTATATGGTTGGGTCGATACAATACGAGATCACGGCAAGGTTGGCTTTATTGACCTTAGAGATGTTACTGGACTAATTCAAGTTGTATTTTACGGAGATAATTATAAAAAGATAAAGGATCTTGGAAATGAATATGTAGTAAAAATTGTTGGTAAGGTTAAAGAAAGAGGAAAAGGGCAAGAAAACCCAAATTTAGAAACAGGAAAAGTTGAGATAGATTTAGAGTCAATTGACGTTTTAAGTACCGCAAAGGAACTACCAATCCCGATTGACACCGACGGACTAGATATAAACGAAGAATCTAGGTTGAAATATAGGTATCTTGATCTTAGAAGATCTAGAATGCAAAAAATTGTTAAACTTAGATCACAATACTATTCAGCTCTTAGAAAATCTCTTGGATTAAGGGATTTTGTTGAGGTTGAAACACCAATGCTTACTAAATCTACAAAAGAAGGCGCAAGAGATTTCTTGGTTCCCTCAAGACATAGTCCTGGTAAGTTTTATGCACTCCCACAAAGTCCACAACAATACAAACAATTATTAATGTCCTCGGGTGTAGAAAAATATTTTCAATTTGCAAGGTGTATTAGAGATGAGGATCTTAGAGCCGATAGAGGGTATGAGTTTACACAGCTAGACTTAGAAATGAGTTATGTCGATAGAGAAGATGTAATGGAAAATGTTGAGGGTATTGTAAAAGAAGCGGTCAAATCTGTTGGAGGTAAGCTTCAAAATGAAAAATTCCCTGTTTTTGATTATAAAGATGCTTTAAAAAAGTTTGATGCAGATAAATTTGATTTAAGAAGTGAGAAAGAAAAGAAAGAAGGTATACTAGCGTTTGCTTGGGTTGTTAATTTTCCATTCTTTAAAAAAGTAGATAGGGAGGATGCTGCTGAAGTTAGAGATGGTAAAAGTGGTTGGACATTTACGCATAACCCATTTAGTATGCCTCTACCTAAGCATTTAGATATGCATCTAAAGGGAAAAAATGTAGGGGAGATACTTACTACTCAATATGACTTGGTTTGCAACGGTTATGAGGCTGGAGGCGGTAGTATTCGTGCCCACACCCCAGAAATTCTAGAAGCTACATTTAAGATAATGGGTTATTCTAACGACCAAATAGAAGAAAATGTCGGCCATATGTTAGAGGCGTTTTCCTACGGTACACCACCACACGGCGGTATCGCACTTGGGCTAGATAGACATGTTATGGCTTTAACTGGTCAGGAGTCTATTAAAGAAACTATAGCTTTTCCCATGACTTCCAAGGGGAAAACAGCAGTTATGGATGCTCCAAGCGAGGTTACAAAAGAGCAACTTGATGAACTTGGTATAAAGCTTAAATAGTTATGTCAACAAACGATCCTAAAAAAACAGGTCATACTAAATCACTTAGTATTACAACTTATATTTTTTTTATTGTAGGTATAATGCTTATTGTGGCATCAGTAGTTTTAGGAGGTTTATCTAAAGCACCAGCTGATTTATTGAATAATGATGAAATAAAAGAGGATGGTCAAGAAAATCAAGAAGTTGTTAAAAAGGTTGAGCAAATACAACCCTTACCTGTTGATTCGACATTTACTTCAAAGAGCTACATTTTATATGATGTAAAGAGTGAGAAAATTGTTGGTGGGCTTGATATAGACAAAAAAGTTGCAAATGCAAGCACTACTAAGCTAATGACCGCACTTGTCGCTATAGATAATTACCCACTAAACAAAATACTTACAGTACCAACGCAATGTATTGGTCTTGAGGGTAACAATGTTGGGTTTTTAGCAGGCGAAAAGTATTATGTGCAAGATCTTTTGTATGGTGTTCTTTTAAGAAGTGGGAGTGATGCAGTTTGTACTTTAACCGAAAACTACAGGGGTGACTTTATTTTTGAAATGAATAAAAAGGCTAAAGAACTTGGGCTTGAGAATACTAATTATGTAAACGCTATTGGACTTGACGACCCTAATCATTACTCATCTAGTAGAGATTTGCTTAAGCTAACACTTGAGGCAAGAAAAAACGAAACGTTAAAGATTATTATGGGAACAAGGTATTTTACGCTTACAGAAGCTGTTAATAAAAGACAGTACACAGTCGAAAACACTAATAGACTACTTTTTGAAATACCTGGGGCTGTTGGGTACAAAACGGGATTTACAAGTAATGCCGGTGAGTGTTTGGTTTTTGGATACACCAACTTTGGAACAGAAATTATTATCGTTGTAATGGGTAGCGAAGATAGATTTTCAGATGCAAAGCAGCTTTTAGATCTTTATCTTTTAAAGCTTGGTAATCCTTCACCAGAAATTATAGAAAAACCCACTGTAACACAAACACCAACAGTATTTCCTTCTGTAACTCCTAGTATTACCCCTTCAGTTGTTACTCCCTAAATAGTAGTTTTTTAAAATTTGTTCAGCAGCCAAGCTATGTTCTTTTTGTTTTAACTTTTTAATTTTTGAGTGCTTTTCAAAGTTTTGTGAAAAACTTTCCTTTGAAGAATTATATTCATCAACTAATTTTATTTTACACTCTGTATTTTTTTTAAGGTTTTCTACAAATTTTTTGGTGAGTTTCGATTGTTTAATATCTTTATTTAGGGGGTTTCCAACCACAATTAATTTAATATGTTCTTCACCTACAACTTTTATTATCTCACGAACCAAATAATCTGTTTTTGTGGTTGTAATACTAGTCAAAGGTGTTGTTGTTTTATCTACACCTAGTGCAAGTCCTGTGTGTTTTGTACCAAAATCAACTGCAAGTATTCGCATACTATAGCTTTTCAGATTTTATTTCTATTGTTATATTATCTGCTCTTTTAGGGAGTGTGTTTGTAAAAACACCCGCAGGTTTTTGAACAAATTCTGCTTTTTTAATATTGTTTATTTTTGAAATAGTTTTTTCGGCATCAGTTTTTGAAAGCCCTTTAATATCATTTGCAATTTTTTCTTTATCAATATTTGGAATCACAAATGCTTCTACTTTTACACTAACAACAACACTTTGAATGTTGCCTAAATTATCTGTTACTATATCTTTAACTGACGTGCTAACACTAATATTATCTGCCCCCTCACTTACTTTATAATTTTCGGGAACCAATTTTTCAATTTCGTCAGATAATTTTGATTTTATTTCTTCTCCGTCCAAATAATATGCTGTAACTTCTACTGTTGATGTTAAAGTAACCTCGCTTGCTTCTTCATCAACTTTTGCAGAATAATCAGCAGATACTGTTTTGTAGTCAAAAGACCCATCTAGCAGTTGGCTTTTGTTGCTTGTTTGGGCTTCTAGTTTGTCTTTGGCCTTTTTTTCAATTTCAGTTTGTAGAGATTCTTTTAAATCAGTTAAGTCTTTTTCACTAACAACAGTTACAGTTTTTGAAGTACCTCCGCTAGTACTAGAAGAAAGTTCAGCAGAAATCTTATCTTTGTTAATATCTAAAGATATATCAGATGAGTTGATATCATTATTACTTAAGTTGTACTTTTCGCCCGGCTTACTTGCAATTATCTCAATTTTCTTTTTTCCATATACATCAGCTTTTACGGTTTCGCCTTTGGAATTTGTAACATCTTCCTCTGTTTTTTTATCAACTGTAGCCTTTTCGTTAGTTAAAAAAACTAAATCCTCACCATTAAAGTTTATGGTTACCTCTGTCCCCGAATTAATTTTTACGTCATCCCCAGATTTATTTAAAACTTCAATTTCGCCAGTTGCTTTATCTCCAACTTCTTTTTCTCCGGTTGGGATGGCTTTTTTTGATTCTGTAATTTCTGTTGTTGTTTTATAAAGTTTAACGTCATTATCACCTGGATCTTCTTTTGCATTAACTTCTTTTGTACCTGTAAATATTTCTGGTGAAACAGTTAAAGTAACCGTCGCCTTTGGTACATTTTTAGCAAGAACTGAGTAACCTGCTATTCCTGCAATTAGTAGTAAAAAAGCTACAATTATAAAAACAAAACTCCTTACCTTTGGTAACTTAAGTTTCATTTTTGGTATACTAGATTTTTTTGAAGGCTTAATAACAGGCTTTGGTGCTACTACATCATCCTGTGAAATATCTGCTCCGGCTACAAACCCTACCTTTTCAAATCGTTCTGTATTTTCTACTTTTAAGGTTTTTTGTAGACTTTCTGCATATGTCCTAACAACCTGTAAATCTTTTGTGTTTTCTAAAAATTTGCTATCAGAGCTTATTTGTAGGGTAATATCACTTTCACCAGACATTTCTATATCAGCCAGAACGTCCCCAAGCTCATATGTTTTTCCAATCCTTATTACTTTAGCCATCGTTTATTATTTTAAACCCAAAATTTAACAATCCAATACTGTCTATTAAACTTGTTGATTTAATTGATTGAGTGTGGTCAACAATATTTGTTAAATCAGAAATTTTTAAACTTTTTACTGTTGGTACATCTTTAAACTTAAGCTGAGAAAGCTTATCAGAAATTTCTGTATTTTCAATTAAATTTGACCCTAAACCATAAACTAAAATTTGTTCGGGGTAAACTTTAATTGAATCTATAAATCCTAGGCTGTTTTTAAAGCTATCTGCCCATAAATTAACTATTTTGTTTTTGCTCTGGTTAATTTTTTCGTTAATAACATTTTCTTTTATAGCTTCTATTACTTCTGATTCTGTTACACCTGCAACTTTTGAAATATAGTTTACAAAACTTTTATACCCCAAACTAAAGTAGGAGATAATATTGATTTCTCCTGCAAAAATAACGGCAGTAGTAGTTGATTTTCCGCCTACATTGACTAGCAGGTAATTATTTAGTTCTTGAAAAGAGAGAAGTTTATTAGTTGTGTAAATTGAGGGTACTACTGTAATTATTTTAAGTTTAAGCTTTTTTGCCATTTGTAGAATGTTATCCAATGTCTTTTTTTCTACAAATGACATAAAGGTTGATATCTCAACTGTGCTTCCTCTAAACCCTTTTAAGTCTTTAGTAATGTAACCATCAATTTTCGCAAAAGTTGTATCTGAATTAAGAAGCTCTAAACCACCGACATTGTTACTCTTTTCTTCTACTTCTTGCATTGCTTTTTGGATTATTTTTTTAGATATTTCATCAACCTCATCTTTGGTAATTTTTTTATTTGGGTCTTTTCTTTTTATTCTTACGGTTGAGGTTTTGCTGTATAAAAATTTTGCCGGTACACCAAAGATTACCTTGTTTGTGTTGTATTGAGAAGTAGATTTTGCCTTTTCTATTATTTCTATTATTTTTTGTAAGATTTCTTCTTTGTCTAAGTTTGAAATCATGTCATCACTATCAATTGTGGTTTGACCATGCCCGATAATTTGAATTTTCCCCTCTTCAACTGTCCCCATAACACATCCTAAGTGGTATGAACCAAGGCTTATAGCAAGTAAACTATCCAAACTTTTGCTGTTTGTATTTTCCGCCTTTTGTATAGATTTTTTAGATAAATTAGGTAGTTTAAGCATTGTTCTAATTTTACATCAAAAATTTTTTATAGTCATCTGGCAAAGGCTTTTTGTATTTAGCTACCTTAAAATAAAATGCAGCATTTTCAAAAAGCGTTTTGTTTATTAGTTGATTTGTAACATCAAGAATAAATTGTGGAAAACTTATATAAAGGATGCTTTTGTTCTTTCCCATTATGGACAAAAGTAATTTTAGTATCTATTATACCTGTGTAACTTAGGATTATGGAAAAAAAGACAATTAATACAAACAAAAAGAAGCAGGGTGTAGAGGTATTTGTACCTGAGAATGTTTCTATACTTTATTCTGACTCAGCCTTTATTTATGCTAATGATTTTGGTTTAACCATAGATTTTGCCCAACGGGTTGGGGATACAAAAAAGCAAAAAGTTGTTTCACGAATTGGTATGAGTAAAAATCATGCAGAAATGCTTGTTGCAGTTCTTCAAAAAAAGCTTATAGATATGCAGGTCTCTGACAAGGGAAGAGAAAAGTAGTCCCCCCTCTGTTTATAAAGCTGATAAATTTGGTTTTATTTAGGATTTAGGCACTATTATTTCAAAATTTATAGGTGTTGGTACAATATACTTTGCCAAAACCCCCGCTTTAGTTACTGTGGTTGCTTGGGTTTAGGACAAGGTTGCTTTTATTCTTCTAATTCCTTTAGCAACACTTTCTTCTTTAATTATTTTAAAATTTCCAAGGTCTTTAGTATTTTTTGCATGAGGTCCTCCGCAAAACTCTTTACTGTATGCATTTTTTAATGAATTACCTATATAATAAATATTTACATTATTTCCGTATTTTTCTTTAAAAAAGTGTAGAGCCCCCGTTTTTTCGGCGTCTTTAAAATTCATCTCAACACTTTTAACTGGTAGTGCCTCATTAATTTTTTTATTAACAATGTCTTCTACTTTTTTAATCTGCTCTTTTGTCATTTTTTGCCCATGACTAAAGTCAAATCTTAGTCTTTTGGGGTTTATATTACTTCCTTGTTGGCTAACATGGTCGCCTAAAGTATCTCTTAAAGCTTTGTGAAGCAAATG
>Ga0114931_10000954_pt1 | contig 36510 bp, 33 predicted proteins | sample 2SBtaG_FD_89579 | JGI IMG/M metagenome (GOLD analysis project Ga0114931, IMG submission 89579) | Deep subsurface microbial communities from Kolumbo volcano to uncover new lineages of life (NeLLi) - 2SBTROV14_V59a metaG | ecosystem: Environmental > Aquatic > Marine > Volcanic | place: Kolumbo... | reverse complement strand
TACGGCCCAGACGCGAGAGCGTCGCATCGAGGTCGGCGTCGGCTTCCGCGCGCAGCGAGTACAGCTGGATCGCGATCGGTCGGGGCATTTCGGCTCCATCGTGGCGCGGCGAGCCGCGGCTCGGCGTGCGGCGAATGATAGGGCAGCGGCCTTCCAGTAGACTCGGACGCCTGTCCCGGAGGAGGCCCGATGGACGACGACGGCGAAGCAGGATTCACGCTGGAGGGCGCGCTGGCCGAGGCGCGCGCAGAGACGGGTCTCGAGGATTTCGGTGTCCACTGGTTTCCGGAGGGGCTCGAGGCGCTGCTCCACACCTATCGGCGCAACGCGTTCAACGAAAAACGGCGGCGCCGCAACCGCAGCCGCATGGTCGGTGCGGCCGCCACGCGCCTGCGCGCACAGGCCGCCATCGACGCCCACCCCGAGATCCTGGAGCGCGAGATCCGGCGCCCCGTCTTCCTGACCGGCCTGCCGCGTTCGGGCACGTCGGCGCTGTTCAATCTGCTGGCGGCCGATCCGGCCGCGCGACCGCTGCTGCTGTGGGAGACGCAGTTTCCCGAACCGCTCGAGGGACACGATCCGGCACAGCCGGACCCGCGCCACGAAGCCATCCGGGCTTACTACGAGAAGGGGCGCGAGAAGAATCCCGACTGGAACAAGATCCACGAGACGCACGCCGATACGCCCGAAGAATGCGTCCTGCTGCACCTGTTCGCATTCCACGGCGTGCAGTACGGGATCGAGATCTTTCTCGAGCCCTACGCGAGCTGGTACCAGGCGCATCTCGACGGGCTCGCCGTCCTCTACGCCCACCACAGACAGTACCTCCAGATGCTGGACTGGCAGCGCCCCGGGGAGCGTTGGCTGCTGAAGGCGCCCGCGCACATGTGGGGGCTGGACGCCCTCGTCGCGGCCTTCCCCGACGCGGCCATCGTCTGGAGCCACCGCGATCCGCGCCGCTGTGTGGCGTCCATCGCGTCGATGACGGCAACGCTGATGCAGCAGGTGGACGGCGTCGATCCGAAACGACTCGGCCCGCAGGTGATGGAGTTCTACGCGCGCTCCCTCGAACGCGGGCTGGCGGCGCGCGACCGCTTCGAGCCGGGACGGATCGTGGACGTGCTGCACGACGCGTTCGTCGCGGATCCGCTGGGCGAGGTCCGCCGGATCCATGCGCATCTGGGTCTCGACGCCACGGAAGGTGATGCGGCGCTCACCGCCCACGCCCGCGCGAACCCGAAGGACAAGCACGGGCGCCACGACTACGGCCTCGCGGAGTTCGGGTTGACCGAGGGGCAGGTCCTCGACCGTTTCGCGGCCTACGTCGATCGGTTCGACGTCACGGCCTGACCCGCTCCGGCCCGACCTCCTCCGGCCGGCGTGCGACGACCAGATGGTTCTGCGTCCAGAACGGCATCAGGCGCTCGAGGCCCCCGTCGAGCGCGTTCCACAGGGTCGCGACCCCGCGCGAGTCCCCGATCGCGCGCGGGATCCTGGCCCAGAAGTTGCGCGGAAGGAAACCGTAGCGGCGCTGCACGATCGGGGTCAGGCCCGCATCGCGCAGCAGGGCGTCCACCTCGGCCGGCCGATAGCGCACGTCGTGGTGGTGGGCGCTGCCGATCCGGCGCGCGATCGCTTCGATCCAGCTTCCCTGGTTGGGAAGGTGGCAGCACACGAAGATGCCTCCCGGACGCAGCACGCGCACGAGTTCGGCCAGGCTGTCGACGTCCCGGCCGCCGCGCTGGTGGACGTGCTCCAACACTCCGATCGACGAGACCGCATCGAAGTGACCGTCTCCGAAGGGAAGTCGTGTCGGCTCGTCCGCGCGACCCTGCGAGAACTCCCACCCCCGCTCGAACAGCCAATCCGCGGCGCCGGGAGGATCGAGGCCGAACGCGGTCACGCGGTATCCGGCCCGCAGCAGGAAGTACGAGAAGTGCCCGTTGCCGGGACCCCAGTCGAGGACATGCGAGCCCGGCGGCACATGGCCGCGAACGGCCTCGTACAGGCCCCGGTACTGCTCGGCGGCGACGCGTCTCGCGAATTGGAGGAGCTGGCGGTCCTCGTCCTGCGCGAGACCGACCAGTTCGGCGAGCACTTCGGGGTCCGAGGGGGTGGCATCCATGCGTCGGTGGTCTGCGAACGCGCCGGGTCCGCGGCGATGGGATCCCGGGCGCCGTCTGGAATATAGTGTCCTTCCGGGCGCCGCGTCCGGGCTGCTCGGCCCCGATCGGCCCCGATCGGGACCGGAGCTGCCAGCGAGGAAACCGGACGTGACGACCCTCCAACTCCGTTTCGACGTCCGGGCACCCGCGAACGCACCCAGCTCGCTGGCCGAGATCGTGGGCGCGACCCTGGACGTGGCCGAATGGGCCGAGACCCACGGCTTCTCGGGTTGCAGCGTCAGCGAGCACCACGGGACCGGGGACGGCTACCTCGCGTCGCCCGTCCCGATGGCGTGCGCGATCGCGGCCCGGACCCGCAGGCTGCGGATCTCGATCGCGGCCCTGCTCGTGCCGATGTACGACCCGGTCAAGCTGGCCGAGGACCTCGTGATGGCCGACCAGATCTCGCGGGGCCGGATCGTCACCACGGCCGGCATCGGCTACCGGCGCGAAGAGTTCGAGATGTTCGGGGTTCCGTTCGCGGACCGCGGCAAGGTCTTCGACGAGTTCCTGGAGGTCCTGCGGCGGGCCTGGAGCGGCGAGCGCTTCGAGTGGCGGGGCCGGACGATCCGGGTGACGCCGGGCCCCTACTCGGACCCGACGCCTCCCCTCCTGATGGGCGGGCAGAGCCGGACCGCGGCGCGGCGCGCCGCACGGCTCGGTCTGCCGTATCAACCGGCGAACAACGACGACGACATCGGCGCCTTCTACCGCGCGGAGTGCGCCGCGCGCGGAACGACGCCGGCTCTCTACCCGCCCGGCAGTGGCGAGATGGTGTGGGTGGCGCAGGATCCCGACCGCGAGTGGGACCGCATCGGTCGCTACCTGCTGCACGACGCGCTCACCTACGCCGGCTGGCAGCCCCCGTGGCAGCAGGGGTCGGCGATGCAGAGCCGCGCGCACGACGAGGCCACTCTGCGGGCCGAGGGGCTCTACAAGATCCTCACCCCCGAGGACTGCGTCGCGTACGCGAAGGGGCTGGGCGAGCAGGGCTCGCTGCTGCTGTATCCGTTCTGCGGCGGTACGCCGCCGGACCTCGCGTGGGAAGCCCTCGAGTTGTTCGACCGCGCGGTGCGGCCCGAGCTCGGGCGTTAGGCGACCGGGGAGTCAGGCAACCGGGGAGGAACGCATGCCGGAGGGGTCCGAACGGGTGCAGGTGCTGGTCATCGGCGGCGGTCCGGCCGGCGCGCTGCTGGCGTGGCTGCTCGCGAGGCGTGGCGTCGGGACGGTGCTGGTCGAGCGGCAGCGGGACTTCGCCCGCGAGTTTCGCGGCGAGGTGCTGATGCCGAGCGGTCACGCGATGCTGACCGCGGCCGGCCTTTCCCTGGGCGGCATCCCGCATGTCCGCCCCGAGCGGATCCAGATGTACCGCGGCCGGAAGCGGTTCTTCGCGGCCGATCTCTCGCTCGAAGAGGAGACTTCGCCGCTCGGCGTCTCCCAGCCGGCGCTCCTCGAGGCCCTGGTCGCGCGGGCGGACGAATCGCCCCACTTCCGCTTCCTGCGCGGGGTGGCGGCGAAGGACCTCGTGGTGGAGGACGGACGCGTGGTGGGAGCGCGTCTCCAGGACCAGGATGGCGATTCGGTGTGGCGGGCCCGGCTGGTCGTAGGCGCCGACGGGCGCTCCTCGATCGTCCGCCGTCGCCAGGGTCTTCCGGTCCACGATCTCGGCGCTCCGATGGACATCGTCTGGGCCAAGTTCCCGCGGCCACCCACCTGGACCGACGCGCAGGTCGGGGTCTACCTCGGCGGTGGTCACCTGTTGATCGGCTTCCCTGCTGCCGAGGATCGGATGCTCCAGCTCGCGTGGGTCATCCTGAAGGGGACCTACGGCGATCTCCGGTCCCGAGGCATCGAGGCGTGGGCGCGGGAGATGGCGAACTGCCTCGACGACGAGGTCGGCGCACATGTGTTGCGGACCATCGATCGGATCGATCGGCCGTTCCTCCTCGACGCGGTGACGGACCGCGTCGTCGGCTGGGCGCGGCCCGGGAGCCTCGTGATCGGCGACGCGGCCCACACCATGTCCCCGGTCGGCGGGCAGGGGTTGAACGTCGCGATGCGTGACGCCGTGGTCGCCGCGAACCAACTGGTTCCGGCCTTCCTGGACGGCGGCGACGTCGACGCCGCCGCCGCGCGGGTGGAGCCCGAGCGCGGGCCCGAGATCGACGCGATCCAGCGCCTGGCCTCGTTTCCGCCGCGGGTCGTGCTGGGCACGCGCTTCTATCACGCCTGGGCGCGCGCCCTGGTCGCCCGCCTGGCACCGACCGCGATCGCGGCCGGGCGCGCCAACGTCGTGCTTCAGACGTTCCTGCACGGAACCGAAGACGTGCAGCTTCGCGTCTGATCCGACGCCCGACCCCTCAGCGGCGAGGTCGCCCTACCACTCGCCGGTGTTCTCCATCGAGGCCCACGGCTCCTGCGGAGGCAGGGGCGGACCCTCCTGGAGGAGTTCGATCGAGATGCCGTCGGGCGACCGGACGAACGCCATGTGGCCATCGCGGGGCGGCCGATTGATCGTGACGCCACCGTCCATCAGCTTCTGGCAGGCGGCATAGATGTCCTTCACCGCGTACGCGAGGTGTCCGAAGTTCCGGCCCCCGCCGTAGTCCTCGGGGTCCCAGTTCCAGGTGAGTTCGACCTGGGCCTCCGGGTTGTCCGGGGCGCCGAGGAAGACGAGCGTGAAGCGCCCGGCCTCGACGTCGATCCTGCGCTGTTCCTCCAGGCCCAGCTTCCGGCAGTAGAAGTCGAGGGACGCGTCGAGGTCGCGGACCCGGACCATGGTGTGCAGGTATCGCATGCTTCCTCCGTCAGCCGTCGCCGTCGGTGAGTGTGCGGCTCTCGCGTTCGGCGGCCCTGTAGATGCCCTGGGCCATCAGGCTGGTTTCCCGCCGCGCGCGTTCGGCATAGACGGCCGCTCGGACCGCGTGCGCCGCGGCATCGTCCGGCGCGGCCTGTGTGGCCCATTCGGCGAAGTGGGATGCCACGTCCAGCGCGCCCTCTGCGGCCGCGCGCTCCGCGGCAGCCACCAGTGCATCCGAGCCGCCACCGAAGGCCGCGATCGCCTTCGCGAGCGCCGCGTCCGGCGCCGGATTCAGATGGGCCGGGTTCCCGTCGTACCAGCCGCCGTAGAGCCGCCACAGGTTGCGCACGATGAAGCGCGGGTCGTCGTAGACCGGACGCAGGTAGGGGCGCGCGAGCAGGTCCTCGGGGAAGGACACACCGTGCAGGATGTCGTCGAGACGTGCGCCGGCGTTCATCGCGTCCAGCGTCTGGCGCGTGATCGTCTCGAGCAGCTCCGCGCTCTCCTCCAACGCCTGACGGACGCGGGCGGCTCCCAGGATCGGCGGCCCGTGGCCCGGAAGCAGCCGATCGGCGTCGAGCGCGGCCATGCGCCGGAGCGCCTCGGCCCATTCCCTGGGGTAGCGCTGCACCTTCTGCGGGTTCCCGCAGTTCGGCGAGGCCCAGATGAAGAGATCGCCGGCATAGAGCGCGCGGTGCTCGGGGACCCAGCACCACAGTCCGTCGTCGGTCTCCCCCTTCGCGTGGAAGAGCTCCACCCGCACGCCGCCCACGTCGAGGACGTGGCTCTCGGCCACCGTCTCGTCTGGCTGCCGGAACGCCTTCGGAAAGACGGGCTTCGGGAAGTCGAACTGACGTTGGTTGATCACGCCGTTGTAGCCGTTGGTCAGCACGTAGCGGTCGAAGCGGGCGGGGCAGTTGACGTGCGCGACGACGTGCGTGGGCGGCTGCCCCTTCTCGCGGGCCTCCTCCTCGAAGGGCGCGAGACCGAAGACGTGGTCGACGTGGCCGTGGGTGTAAACCGCGGTGTGGACGCGGTCGATGGACCAGGCCCGCACCGCGTCGTGGAGCTGCCCCGCGTGGAAGCGGCTCGAGGTGTCCAGGAAGACCAGCCCGTCCGACGTCGACAGGATCGCGACGTTGGAGAACGCCGACATGAAGCCGAGGCCGGACGCCAGTTCCTCGAACCCCACCAGGGCCCGGCCCGGGTGGACCTGGGTCTCGGCGAGGTCGCCGTTCCACGCCCGCTCCGCCAGCTCGAGGACCTCGCCCATGTCGCGCCTCCTTGGACGCGGCCCAGCGTAGCGCGTGGTGGCGCGGCAGCGGGGCCGATAGGGTGTCCCGATGGGCCGGTCGAACCTGCGCCGCACCACCATTGCTGCCGCCGCTCCGGCGCTCGTCTTCCTGGGCTTCGTGACGGGTCTGCAGCGTCCGTTTCCGCCGATCGCCGGGGGCGTCCCCGATCCGGCCGCTGTGGAACTCGGCCGGCTGCTGTTCTTCGATCCGGTGCTCTCGGCGGACGGCACGCTCTCGTGTGCCCACTGTCATCGCCCGGATCGGGCGCTCGCCGACGGCCTCCGGACCGCGCGGGGCCGCGGCGGCCGCGCGCTCCCGCGCAACACACCGACGCTGTACAACGCGGCCTTCAAGGACCGGCTGATGTGGGACCGTCGCGCCGGGAGTCTCGAGGCCCAGGTCCGGATTCCGCTGTTCGGGGCGGACGAGATGGCGGCGGATCCGGCGCGGCTCGCGGCCCGGCTCGACGCCATCCCGGAGTATCGTCGGCGCTTCGACCGGGTCTTCGGCGAAGGCGGGGCGTCGGTGGATCGGGTCTCCCGCGCGATCGCCGCGTTCGAGCGGACCCTGCTCTCGCAGGACTCGCGCTTCGATCGCTATGCGGCCGGCGACCGCGGTGCCTTGTCCCGATCGGAACGGCGGGGGCTCACGATCTTCCGCTCGCTGAATACCCGTTGCTTCGAGTGCCATCGCCTGCCGACCTTCGACGCGCCGCTGGCGATGGGGATCGGCGTTCCCTCCGGCGATCCCGGCGTCGGCGGCGCGGGCGGGACGCCGGCGCAGACGGGCTTCTTCGGGGTGCCGAGCCTCCGGAACGTGGGCGCGACGGCGCCGTACATGCACGACGGCTCCCTTGCCACCCTCGAAGACGTGGTGGACTTCTACCGCGAGGGCGGCGGCCGCGCCCACGGAGCGGAGCCGGGACGGGTCCACGAACACGTCCGCCCCTTCGCGATCCGGGACGAGGAGGCCGCGGATCTGGTCGCCTTCCTGCGCAGCCTCGGTGACGAACGCGCGCGACCGCGTGTGCCGGAACGGGTACCGTCCGGACTCCCTGTCCTGGAGGAGCGTCCGTGACCCGCGCCCTGATCGTCCTTGGCCTGTGCCTCTCGTTCGCCACTGCACCGTCCGCGAGGGCCGACGTCATTCGCGTCTCGTCCGGAGACTCGATCGCGGAGGCGCTGGAGAACGCTCCGCCCGGCAGCATCATCGAGGTCGAGCCCGGGGTCTACCATGAGGCCCTCACGGTCGACACCCCCGGGATCACGCTTCGGGGCATCGTCCGCGGGAACCAGCGCCCGGTCCTCGACGGTCGCAACCGGCTCAACGATGGCGTGATCGCATCGGGCAGTCCCTTCACGATGAGCGGCTTCGCGGTGCGCCACTACAAGGGCAACGGCGTCAGCGCGCAGGGCATCGACGGCGTGACCTTCACGGACCTCGAGATCGACGACACCGGCCTCTACGGCGTCTACCCGGTGCAATCGCGCAACGTCGTCGTGACGAACTGCACGGTCACGCGCATCAGCGACGCCGGGATCTACGTGGGCGAGAGCGAGAACGCGCTCGTGGCCGGCAACGAGGTGCACCACAACGTCGCCGGCATCGAAATCGAGAACACCAACGACGCCGAGGTGCGCGACAACCTCGCGTTCGCGAACACGGCCGGCATCCTGGTCTTCGTGCTGCCGGGAAAGGTGCTGAAGGAGGCGCGCCGCAACCGCGTCCACCGCAACTGGGTGGTCCGCAACAATCACGAGAACTTCGGCGATCCCGTCTCCATCGTCGGGGGGCTCCCGCCCGGGATCGGGATCCTGGTCATGGGCGCCGACGAGACCACGGTCGAGCGCAACCGCGTGAAGGACAATCCCTCGATCGGGATCGGGCTGATCCGCCTCGGCGAGGCCGAGGCGGCTCGCGACCCGGAGCAGGAACCCTTCGCGGAGCGGAACCGGATCCGCGGGAACTACTTTTCCGGCAACGGCCTCGACCCCGACCCCGCGATCGTGGCGGGCTACGGCGGTGGCGGCGACTTCGCCTGGGATGGCACCGGGCGAGACAACTGCGTCGACCTGCCGGACTCCGCCGCGACGGCCGGGGTCCCGCTCCGGCCGTGCGCGATCCCGGGCGGCGCACGGCTCGAGGAGCCCTTCGGCCGCGGTCTCGCGAGCGGGTCCGAACCGGCGCGCGTGCCCCCGGCACGGCGCGTCGCAGCCAGCGCGGCCGCCACCGTGGATCTCGACGCGGTCGACGCCGTCGTCCGGATCCGGGCCATGCGCTTCGAGCCCAAGCACCTCACGATCCATGTGGGCGAGAGCGTCGCGTGGACGAACGAGGATGCCGTGGTCCACACCGTCACCAGCGGCCGGGGAACGGTTCCGGCCGACGGACCACTCGCCTCGCCCTTCATGATGCGCGGCGCCACCTACTCGCACGTGTTTCGCGAGCCTGGACGCTACGAATACCTGTGCCTGCCGCACCTGGACCAGAAGTCGATGCGGGAAGCCACCGTGACGGTCCTGCCGCCCGGCCCGTCTTGAGACCGCGGCGCGGCGTCGTGGCCGCACGCGGGGAGAAGTGCGGCCGGACGTCGTTCTTCCCGGGCCCCCGCGTGCGCCAGACCGCGGCGAGTCGGCTCCGCACGTTGCCACACCCGGGGCGGCCCTCTAGGGTTCCCGTCCCATGTTCCAACCGAACCCGACGAGTCGTCGCCCTCTGATCCTGCTCGCGCTCGGGGCCGCGGCCGGGCTCGGCGTCGCCGCCTTCGGACTGCTCTCCGGGACCGCGGACGACGCTTCGCTGCCGGCCGGCGCGGTCGCCTCGGTCGATGGCCGTCCGATCTTTCGCGATGGCTACGAGCGACTGGTGGCGGGGCTCGATGCCGACACCCGCGAGCCGGTCACGCCCGCGCAGCGGCGCCGGGTCCTCGACCGGATGATCGACGAAGAACTGCTGGTGCAACGCGGGCTCTCCCTCGGTCTGGCCGAGAGCGACCGGCGTGTCCGCGCCGACATCACGTCCGCGATGATCCGCTCCGTCGTCCTCGAGGCCGAGGACGAGCCACCGACCGAGGACGACCTGCAGGCGTTCTACCGCGAGGCGGCGCCGTTCTTCACGCAACCGGGACGGATCCGCGTTGCCCAGGTGTTCTTTCGCGTTCCCGCCGGGAGCGACGATGCGTCCGTGCGCGAACGCGCGGGCGCGGCGCGCGACCGCCTGCGCGCGGGCGACGCGCTGGAGACGGTGCGGAAGGAGGACGGCGACCGCGAGGTCGCGCCGATTCCGGACGCGATGCTGCCGCCAGCGAAGCTGCGCGAGTACATCGGGCCGACAGCGTTGCGCGCGGTGATGGCGCTCGACGAGGGCGGGGTCAGCGACCCGGTGCGTTCGGGCACCGGGGTCCACGTCTTCGTCCTGCTCGGCCGCGAAGCCGCGCGGGTGCCGGCCTTCGACGAGATCCACGAGCAGGTGCGGGCCGAATGGGTCCGCCGCGCCGGAGATCGCGCGCTGCGCGGCTACCTCGACGGGCTCCGGGACGACGCCGTGGTCGTGATCGCCCGGGAACTGCGATGATCCTGCGCCTGGTCGCGTGTGCGCTCCTCGCGGTCCTGGCGACGGGCGAGGCCGCCATCGCGCACACGCGCAGCACGTCGTACTCGAGTTGGGAGATCGACGGGCGGTCGGCCCGCGTGCGGCTTCGCATCACACAGCTCGAACTCACCCGGCTTCCCTGGGGCACGGTCGCCGCGCCCACGGTCGACCCCGCGCTCGCGTCCTATCTGCAACGGAGCCTGGTCCTCGAGGCTGCGGGCACGCCGTGTCCGGCTGCCGGCCCGGTGCGCGCGCTCTCGGGACCCCGCGACCGCGCGCTGCTCGAGTGGCGCGTGCAGTGCCCCGAAGCCGGCGCCCTCGCGATCCGCAGCGAGATGATGCTCGAGGTCGCCCCGAGCCATCTCCATTTCGCCCGTCTGCGCAGCGCGAGCGGAAGGATCACCGAGCGCGTGCTCTCGAATACCGAACGTGTGTGGGCGCTGGAGCAGGGCGGCGGTTCTCCCGCAACCGCGGTCGGCAGTTCCATCGCCTCCTACGTGGCGGTCGGGATCGAGCACATCGCCACCGGCTACGACCACCTGGTGTTTCTGCTCGCCCTGCTGCTGGTGGCGGCCAGGATCCGCGAAGTCGTGACGATCGTGACCGGCTTCACGGTGGCGCACAGCATCACGCTGGCGCTGGCCGCTCTCGGGCGCGTGCAGCCGCCGCCCGCGGCGGTCGAGTCCCTGATCGGGCTCTCGATCGCGCTGGTCGCGGTGGAGAACGGTTGGCTCCTCTCGGGTGGCGGACGTGCCGTGCCCGGGGTGGTCGTCTCCATCCTGGTGGCCATGGGCCTCGCCGGGCTCGCGGGCTTTGGCGCGATCCCGGGGCTCGCGCTGCTGGGGTTGGCGCTGTTCTCGCTCTGCTATTTCACACTGTTGCATCAAGTCGAGCGGCCGGCGCGCGTTCGCGCCGCGATCGCCTTCTGCTTCGGTCTCATCCACGGCTTTGGCTTTGCCGGCGTGCTCGCGGAGCTCTCGCTTCCGCCCGATCGCCTCCTCCCCGGGCTCCTGGGCTTCAACGTGGGGGTCGAGATCGGTCAGCTCGCGATCGTGGCGATGGTCTGGCCGCTCCTCTGGGTGCTGTCGCGGCTGCGCCACGGAGCGCCGCATCGTCTCGTGGTGGAGTTCGGCACCGCCGCGATCTGTGCGCTCGGGGTCTTCTGGATGGTCGAACGCGCCTACACCTGAGCGCGTTCGAGCCATGGTTCGAGTTCGGCCGTGGCGCGCCCGCGGAAGGCGATGCCGAGGTCGAAGCGCTCGAGCGCCTGCCGGACCGCGCGTTCGGCGGTCGGCACCGGGTGGGTCCGGAAGAACGCGGCGACGTCCCGCCGGCCCTCCAGCGTCGCGAGGGCCGGCGTCGCGTCGATCACGCGGGTCACCAGCATCGCGCCCATCCGCCGCCGCAGGGCCTTCCAGTGACGCTTCGTGAACTGCCAGGTCGCGCCGGCTCCGACCGGATTCGCGAAGCCCCGCACCAGCAGGATCGCCACGTCGCCACTGGGAAGGGCCGGATCGAGGGTGTGGTCGAGCGCGCGCCGGAAGAGGGCCGGGTCGCGGAACCGGGATTGCGCCATCAGCGCGCGCCTCGCCAGTTGCGGGGTCCGCGCCCGGCGCCAGACGCGCTCGAACCGGTCGAACAGGACCTTGCCGCCGTGCTCCGCCGCGAGCCGGACGGCCACGTCTGCGAAGGCGGGATCGAGGCGCGCGGGATCGATGCAGTAGTTGCGGGCGGCGACCGCGGCCGCGGCCAGGATCGCGGGCTCCTCGGCGGCGCCACCCAGGATTGCGAGCCGGTGGGCGCGGGCGTCGCGGACGTCGTCGTTCCCGCGCGGTGCGCGGAAGGGCTCGCCCCGCAGAGGCCCGAACGCGGACCGGAGGAAGCATCGCCAGCGTTCTGCGGCGTCGGACCCGAGACCCGGAACCACTTCCTGGGTGATCGTCTGGATCGCGCTTGCCAGCGTGCCGAGCACCGCGGGGTCGCCGTCGCGCGCGAGGTCGGGAACGAGATCGAGGAACGCCTGGAGCGGCAGGTCGCCCGATTGCGCCAACGCCCAGGCGTCGTCGACGAGGCCCATGCGCTCCACCGGCGAGAGCTCGCGCGCGTGGGCCGCGATCTCGGCGAGTTCCTCCGGCCGGTGGAGCGCCCGGAAGAAGCCGCCCTGATCCGCGTTTCCGTAGACCGGACGCCCACGCAGGTGCGAGGGCACCCGGACGTGGGCGCGGCTCCCGGTCAGCGTGGCTCCGAGCCTTCGCCCCGACGTCTTGCCGCCGAGGACGCGTCCGCTCCAGGGCACAGGCCAGCGTGTCGAAGGCGGGACCGCACCCGGGCGCCGACCCGCCTGGAACGGGCGCTGGGTCAGGCCGATCCGCCCCCCGTCGCGCGAGGGCCGGACTTCGACCACCGGATGGCCGGCCTGCTCGATCCAGGTCCCGGCGAGGGCTCCCACGTCGCGGCCCGAAGCCACCGCGAGCGCCCGCCACAGGTCGCTCGCGACCGTGTTGCCCTCGCGGTGGTCGCGGATGTAGCGGCGCACGCCGCGCCGGAACGCGCCCCCCAGCGTACGCTCGATCATGCGGACGATCGCGGCCCCCTTCTCGTAGGTGATCTCGTCGAAGTTCTCGGTCGCGGTCGCGACGTCGTGCACCTCGCAGTAGACGGGGTGCGTGTCCGAGAGCGAGTCGACGCGCAGCGCGACCGCGGTCCCGTCCTGGAACCCCCGCCAGATGCCCCACGCCGGCTTCCAGTCGTCGATCACGTGGAACGCCATCCAGGTGGCGAACGACTCGTTCAGCCACAGGTCGTCCCACCACGCCATCGTGACCAGGTTGCCGAACCACATGTGGGAGAGTTCGTGCGCCACGATCTCGGCCACGCGCCGCCGTTCGGTGGCGTTGGCGGTCTTCGTGTCGAGGAGCAGCGCGGTCTCGCGGAAGAACACCGCGCCGGCGTTCTCCATCGCGCCGAACTCGAAGTCGGGCACCGCGACGAGGTCGAGCTTCTCGTACGGGTGGGGGAGGGCGAACCAGTGTTCGAGCCGCGCGAGGCTCGCGCGGGCCGCTTGCAGCGCGAAGCCGGTGAGATGTCCCTTGCCCGGTACGTGCCACACCCGGATCGGCGTCCGGCCGACATGCGCGGTCTTCGAGGCCTCGAAGCGGCCGACCGCGACGGCCACCAGATAGCTCGCGAGCGGAGGCGTGCGGGAGAAATGGTGCGTGACGAAGCCGCGCCCGGCCGCTTCGGTCCGGACGCAGGGTTGGTTCGCCAGCACCGTCAACGTCCGCCGGGTGGTGACGGAGACCTGGAACGACGCCTTCATCGCCGGCTCGTCGAAGCAGGGGAACATCCGCCGCGCGTGGGTGGCTGCGAGCTGTGTCAGCGCATAGCCGTACCGCCCGGACCGCGCGCGATAGAAGCCCCTCAGGTCCTGGCGGAGCCTCCCGCGGAACGCGAGCTCCAGCTCGACGGGGCCGGGGCCGATGCGGCGGCCGAGGTGCACCCGGATCGTCTCCCGCGCAGGGTCGCGATCGATCCGTCCGCGCAGTGTCTCTCCGTCCGCCGTGACGCGGGCCGCGCTCGTCTGGATCTCGGCCGCGTGCAGTTCGATCGATCGCGTGGCGTGCCCGAGTCGGAGCGCAATCCGGACCGTGCCCGAGAAGGCGTCGTCCTTCTCGGGGTCGACGCGGACGTGGAGGTCGACCTCCGAGGGCCGGATCTCCGGGTCGAGGCGCGTGGCGCGACGGGACGTCATCGCGCGCCCGGGTCGTCCGTCGCTTCGTCCGTGTCGCCCGGCGGGCCGGCGCCCCCGTCGGTCGTGGCCGCATCGCCTTCGGGCGGCGCGTTCCAGCCGAGGGCCTCGACCATGCCGTGGTAGATCGCGTTCTGCTCGAGCGAGCCCGAGAAGAGGCGTGCGCCGGGGCCCTGCGCCCAGATCCCGACGTCCTCGCCCGAATGCGCTCCGGCGAAGCGCGGGACGCCAGCCTGCTGCAGGAGATCGGGGTCCGAGAGGTCGGTGCCCGAGAGGTCGGGCCTTCCCGCTCCCGGCTCTTCGAAGCGTTCCGGTTCGTGCGGGAAGTGCTTCGTTCCCTCCGGCTGGGCGTCGGTCGGCGCATGGTGGCCGGGACCCAGTGCATAACGAAGCGTGGCGTAGGGGCGGCCCAGGCCGTCCTTGGCAGGCGTCTCGAGCGGGCGGCCGGTGCCGAGCGCGTTCGCATGGACGAGGCCCAGGATCGGGTTCCCGCGCGTGGCGTAGCCGCCCATCGTCAGCGGATGTCCGTGGTCGGCCGTCACGAGGACCAGGGTCTCGGCAGGGTCCACCAGCGAGAGCGCGCGCTCGACCGCGCGCGACAACTCGACCGTCTCCACGAGCGCGCGGTAGGCGTTGTTGGCATGGTGCGCGTGGTCGATCCGGCCGGCCTCCACCACCAGCACGAAGCCCTCGTCGGTGCGGGAGAGGTGCCGGATCGCGAACTCGGTCATGCGCGCGAGGCTGGGCTCGCCGCCTTCGTCCGTCGCGCGGTCGCTCTCGAACTTCATGTGACCCGGCTCGAAGAGGCCGAGCACCTGCCGCACGCCCGGGCCGGTCAGCGCGTGCAGGTCGTCGCTCGTCCATGCGACGGCACGCCCGGGCGCCGCCGCGCGCCACTCCTGCGCGAGGTCGCGCTCGTCCCATCGCGTTCCGGTGACGCCCGGGGTCTCCGGATCGGGTTGATTCGCGCCCAGGAACGCGGACCGGCCCCCGCCGAGCACCACGTCGATCCCGTCTCCGTGCGGGAAGTCGACGAGTTGCCGCGCCAGGTCGGGGAAGTCCGCCTTCCGCGCGGCGTCGCTCAGTGTGGCGTCGCTCTCCCATTCCCGGTTCGGCGAGTGGGCATAACAAGCAGCCGGGGTGGCGTGGGTCACGCGCGTGGTCGTGACGATGCCGGTCGCCATGCCCCGGTCCTCGGCCTGCTCGAGCAGCGTGGGCACGCGGCTCCCGGGTACGCTCGTGTAGTCGCTCGGGATCACCCGGTCGTCCACACCCAACACCCCGGCCTTCGTCTTCACGCCCGTGACGATGGCCGTCATCGTTCCGGCCGAATCCGGCACCTGCTGGTCGGTGTTGTAGACCTTGACGAGGCCCGTGACCGGAAAGGATTCGAAGCGGAGGGAGCCCTCCTCGCCGGGCGCGCCGCGCTGCTGGCCCTGGAAGATGCGGGCCGCCGTCACCGTCGAGAATCCCATCCCGTCGCCGACGAACAGGACGAGGTTGCGGGCGGGTCCGGCGGGTTCCCGGTAGGTGAGGCGCTGCGCGATCGCGGCGCGGCCGTCCGCGAACCACGGGTCTTCGTCGCCGGCGAGAGCCGGCAGCGCCAGGGCCAGCGAGCCGCAGAGCGCGGCGCAGGCGGCGCGTTTCACGAGCCGCCGACCGCCCATTCGGAGCGCTCGTCCGAGAGGTTCGCCGCGATCTCGGCCGCGAGTCCGCCGCGCAGGAGCTGCTTCGTTCCCGCGAACGCGCCCCGCGGCAGTTCCGCCAATCGTGCGGCCTCCTCGAGGGTGCGCGCCTCCACCGCATCCGCTGCCACCACGTGATCGAGATAGCCGGCGTCGCGCGCGCCTTCCGGATCGTAGATCTCGGCGTGGTTGGCGGAACGGAGCAGGTGACGCTTCGATAGACGGTCTCGGGCGAGGCGCACCGCGAAGCGCGGCAACACCATCCGGATCGCGACCTCGTTGAGGCCGATCTTGAAGCTGCCGCTCGCACCCACGCGAAGGTCGGAGGCCAGCAACAGGAGGGCACCCATGGCCAGTGCGTGGCCCGTGCACCCGGCCACGATCGGCGCCGGGCTCTGCAACATGCGCACGAGCAGTTCCGCGCCGGCGCCGACCAGGGCCCGGGCGGCTTCCGGACCGCGGGCGATCTCCGCGAGGTCGAATCCGGCCGAGAACCGTCCCGGTCTCCCCAGCAGCGCGATCGCGCCGCCTTCCTTCTCGATGTCGTCGAGGATCCGGGTCAGGCCCGAGACCAGGTCGTGGGAGACCGCGTTGGCCTTGCCGTCGTCCAGACGGACGATCGTCACGGCCTCCCGTCGTTCGGTGGTGATGGTGTCGCTCATGGCGCGCAACGGTACACCGAAGCACCGGGCGTCGCCGGACCAGCGGCGTCGGGTCAGGGGCGGAGTTCGGCCGCGCGCGCCTCGGTGAACTCGGCGAGCGCCTGCTGCTGCTCGCGGTCCGGACCGACGAACCGGACCGCCATCCCGATGGGGAGGTTGGCGCGGCTCAGGTTGCCGGGAACGTTCGTCATCACGACTTCGCCGGAGAGGACGAGATCCCCGGCCGGGAGCGGAATGCTCATCGCCACCTGCGTCCGCGGAAGGGACGGCGACGCGGTGGCCAGGAACGCGCCCGAAGTCGACAGGCTGTAGATCTTGGCCGGTTTGACCCGTTGTCCGGTGCGGATGCGGATCGGCCAGTTGGTGGGGACGCGCTCCGCGCGCCGGGAGCGCGGGCGCAGCGGCTCCGCCCCCGGCGCGGCCGCGGACAGCGCCGCGTTCAGCTGGAACCGCAGCGCATGGTCGTCGACCGGGTTCCACAGCACGCGCTCGACGCCGGCGCGCCGCAGCCGGTCGCGGTGGTTGGCATCGGGCCGCGGGCCGGTCGCCACCAGCCGCGGGGGCCGGGCGCCGGAGCCGGATTGGAAGGCCGCCAGCGCACGGTCGAGGTCGAAGACGGGCAGATCGCCCGGCACGACGACGACGCCGACCGCATAGCGCGCGTCCGCCAGGGTCTCGAGCGCCTGGTCCGTCGTCTTGGCGCGCAGCGCGTGGTAGCCCATCTGCGCGAGCCGCATTCCCATGGCCGCGAGCGATTCGCTCCCGCCATCCACGATCAAGATGCTCGTGTCCGTGCCCATGCTTCGCCTCCCGGCGCGGACGCCCACCGCGAGAGCCCGTGCTCCCCGTATCGGACGTTCGGGCCGGCCGGGGGAGTGATCGGGATCACGCGTCGGCAGCACGAGGGCAGGCGTCCCGAAACGGGAGGGAAACGCGCTCAAATTCGTCCATATAGGGGTTAAAAACACTCATCTGGCGCGTGTTCGCGCCGATGAACCCCCGAACGCCGGAGGCGTCGCCCCTGCCCATCGACAACCCCGTACACCCGGAACTCGCATCCGCGCTGGCTTCGTGCTTCGCCCGCCTCGCGGACGCGGGGTCCCTGTCCGTTTCGCGGGTCGCGACCGTGCAGCTGGCCCACTACCCGGAGGGGGCGGTCCTGCCCGACCCGGACCGCATGGCATCGCTCGTGGTCCCGATCGCCGGCGGTGTGGTCGGGACCGGGATCGTGTCGTTCCCCCCGGACGAGGCGCTGGCCTTGATCGAGGCCTGGTCCGATCGTCCGCTCGCTGGGAAGGACGCGCTCGCGTGCTATCGCCGCGGCACCCGCGCGCTGGCCGAGGCGGGTCTCCGCGCGCTGGGCTTCGCGGCGGGGCCGGCGGACGCGTTGGAGGAGGACGCGCTGGTGGGGACCCTGGTGGGGACGCACGCCGCCGCGGATACGGCCGTGCTGTCCGCGGCACTGGACGTCGACCTCGACGGGGCCGCCTTCCGGGGCGTCTTCGTGCTGCTGGCCGAGGCCAAGGCCGTCCAGCCGCTGCAGGCCTGAACGGAGGCTGCAGGCGTGCAGCGTCGGCGCTCCGGGAGCGATCAATCCGTTCCCGCGAGTGCGGCGACGGTGGCCGGTCCGCGGCGCGAGATCCAGAGCAGGAGCCCCGAGGCCACGATCACCAGCCCGATCGTGAGCGCGAACCAGAGGCCCCGGAGCCCGTAGCCGGCCTCGTGCGTCAGCCAGTAGCCGAGCGGGAGCGCGATCAGCCAGTAGCCGATGCCGTTGGCGACCACGGCCGGGAGCGGGCGGCCCATCCCGCGCAGCACGCCGCAGCACGCGTTCTGCACGCCGTCGAAGATCTGGAAAGCGGCCGCCATCGGCACGATCGTGATCGCGACCGCGATCACGGTCACGTCGTCGGTGTAGATCGCGGGGATCCAGGTGCGGCCGATCAGGAAGAGGGCGCCGAAGCCGGCCATGATGCTCGCGCCCATCGCCACCCCGACCCAGGCGGACTGCTGCGCGTCGTGGGACCGCCGCCCGCCGATCAGGTTGCCGACGCGAACCGTCGTGGCCTGCGATACGCCCATCACGAACATGAACGAGAACGACGCCATGTGCATCACGATCACGTGCCCGGCCAGGGCCTCGGCGCCCAGGGTCCCCGCGATGAAGTTCGAGGCGCCGAACGCCCACATCTCGAGGCCGTGCTGGAACGCCATCGGGATCCCGAGCCCGAGCAGCTGACGGAAGCCGGACCAGCGCAGAACCTGGCGGGTCCACGGGACCCATGCGTCCCGGTGCAGCGACCCGATCCGCACGAAGCCGAGGAGGAGTCCCAGCGACAGCAGGCGCGTCGCCGCGGTCGCGATCCCGGCGCCTTCGAGCCCGAGCGCCGGAAACCCGAGGTGGCCGAAGATGAGCACCCAGTTGAAGCCGAAGTTGAACACGTTCGAGATCACGACCACGACCATGGCCGGGCGCACGATCTCGCGCGCCTGGAGGTACTGGCGCAGGGCCGCGCTCGCGAGGAAGAACGGGATGCTCGGGATCTGGACGCGGACGTATCCCTCCGCCGCGTTCGCGAGCGCCTCGTCCTGCCCGAAGAACACCAGCACCTCGGCCGTCTGCGTCCACGCGAGGGCCAGCGGGATCGAGAGCGACAGCGCCAGCACGACGCCGCGCTGGAGGGCACGCGCCGAGCGGGCGCCGTCGCGCGCGCCGTGCGCCTGCGTGACGACCGGATCGATCCCGGAGATCAGGCCCACCGCGAAGAACAGGGTGCCGTAGATCAGGGGGTTCGCGAGGCCGATCGCGGCGAGCGCCCCGCTCCCGAGCCGCCCGACCATCAGCAGGTCGACGAAGCCCGCGAGCATGGTCGCGGCCTGCGCGATCGCGACCGGCCACGCCAGGGTTGCCAGCCGCCCCAGCTCGTGGCGGATGCGGTGATCCCGGGACATCGGAGCGCCTAGAGGTCGAGGCCCGTCAGGCCCGCGAGCTCGCGCAACGCCACGTCGGGGTCGTCGACCTTGATGGTGTGCATGCCCATCGCGCGCGCGGTCTTCAGGTTGCGTCCGATGTCGTCCAGGAAGATCGCCTGCGCGGCCTCGACGCCGAGTTCGCCCAGCACGTGATCGTAGATGCGCGGATCGGGCTTGCGCAGCCCGACCACGGCCGACTCCACGAAGACGTCGAAGCGCGCGCGGAGTTCGCCGTTGTCGCGGCCGCCGTCCTCGTTGGCCCAGTTGTTGGTGAGGGCCGCGGTCCGGAACGAGGCCTTCCGGAGCCGTTCGATCGCGTCGAGCATCCGCGGCCGCGGACCGCACTCGGCGATCCGGGCCATCATCGCGCGGGCCGAGATCTCGTGGCCCGCGGCGCGGCACTCGGCCTCGAAATCCGAGAAGAATCCGGCCATCGAGACTTCGCCCCGCTCGAGGCGGGACCACGCACCGGAGGGCCCGGTATCGACCACGACGTGGTTCACGAAGTCGGACGGGATGCCGAGCTCGCGCTCGTAGTCGGCGATGGCGTGAAGCGGAGAATCGACCACGACTCCCCCGAGGTCGAAGATGACGGCGCTTCGTTCCATGGGCCCCGGACCCTAGCGAAGCCCCTCCGCCTGGCGACCGTGCGGATGGGATGCGAGTCGGACTCAATCCCGATGGGCGGCCCGCCGATGGTCCCAGGGGAGGAAAGATGCTGGACCCCGAGAAGGATGCGATGCCGCGCGACCGCCCCCTCGTCCTCCCCCGGCTCGGCGAGGCGCTCGCGCCGATCGTCCAGCGCTTCGGTGCGCAGCCCGTCCTGGGCATGGTCCTCGTGGATGCTTCCGCGTTGTCGATGGTCGAGATCGCGCACGGCCACGATGCTCGTGAGGAGGTCCTGGGCCGGCTGGGGCAGGTCATCCGGGACGTCGCCGCCGAACTCCTGCACGAGGACGACTTCGTCGTGACCGGCGAGACGGGCCGGCTCGAGATCGCGGTGCTCGCCTTTCGCAGCGAGACCGACCGCACCTTCTACCGCAATGATCTGGTCGACTTCACGCGCACGCTCGAACGCACGATCGAGAGCCGGGCGGCGCGGATCGTCTACCCCTATGCCCGCAGCGACGCGATCTTCGGCGTCGGAATGGCCGCGATCGTGCGCAACCCGATCCTGGGCGTCGACACCCAGCTGCGCGGCATCTTCGAGGAAGCCCGTATCGACGCGGCGCTGTCGCGCGGCGTCGCGCTGCGCCGCCGGCGCCAGGACTTCATGACCGTGCTCCTCGGCGGCCGCGTGACCTCGGTCTACGAGCCGATCGTCTCGGTCGAGGGCCGCACGGTCTACGGCTACGAAGCGCTCGCGCGCGGGCCCGAAGGCACCGCATTCCGTTCGCCGATGGCGCTGTTCGCCGCGGCCGAGGAAGAGGGGCAGATCTTCGAGCTCGACTGCCTCTGTCGCCGCAGCGGCCTGGCCGGGGCGGAGGAACTGCCCGAGGGCACCAACCTCTTCCTGAACGTGCGGCCGACGACGATCCACGATCCGAACTTCCGTCCCGAGGCCGTGATCCGGACCCTCGAGCGGACCCGGTTGCGGCCGCAGGACGTCGTCTTCGAGATCTCGGAGCAGGAGTCGATCGCCAACTTCGACGCGTTCCGCGAGATCCGCGACGAATACCGCAGCCTGGGCTTCCGGTTCGCGCTCGACGACACCGGCGCGGGCTACGCCAGCCTGCAGGCCGTGCTGCAGCTCGAACCCGAGTTCATCAAGGTCGACCGCGCCTTCATCACCGGCCTCGACACCGACCGGGCCAAGCAGAACATGCTGCGCGCGTTCCAGGACGTGGCCGACCACATGGGCGCGAAGATCATCGGCGAAGGGCTCGACCGGCTCGAGGAGCTCGAGATGCTGGGCGAACTCGGGATCGCGTTCGGCCAGGGGTGGTTGTTCGGAAAGCCGACGCCGCTGCGGGCCTCGTAGCTTCCGAATCGTCCGCGCGTTCGGGTATGCTCGCGCGATGATGGATGCGCCCCCGCTCGATGGATTCGAGGCAAGGCCCTTCGACGCGCTCGGCGAGACCCGTGTGGTCTACCGGCGCGGGAGCGGCCCCGGCGTGCTCGTGATGCACGAGGCGCCCGGTATCACGCCCGAGGTCGCGGGCTTCGCGCGCAAGGTCGCGGACGCCGGCTACACGGTCGATCTGCCGCTGCTCTTCGGCGTGCCCGGCAAACCCCTCAGCCCCGGCTACGTGCTCTCGTCCCTCGGCCGGGCCTGCATCAGTCGGGAGTTCCACGTGCTCGCGTCGCATGCGTCGAGTCCGATCACGAACTGGTTGCGGGAGCTCGCGCGCGCGCTGCACGCCGAGGCCGGCGGGCCCGGGGTCGGCGCCATCGGCATGTGCCTGACCGGGAACTTCGCGCTCGCGCTGATGATGGAGCCGTGCCTGCTCGCGCCGGTGCTCTCGCAGCCCTCGCTCCCCTTCGGGCTGACGCCGGCGAAGTCCCGTGCGCTTCACGTGAGCGAGGAGGAGCTCGCGAACGCGAAGCGGCGGAGCGCGGACGGGGCCACCGTCCTCGGACTGCGCTTCAGCGGCGATCCGCTCTGCAAGGCCGCGCGCTTCGAGACCCTGCGGCGCGAGCTCGGCGAGGGTTTCGAGGGAATCGAGATCGATTCGTCGCCCGGCAATCCGCACGGCATCGGCCGCATGGCGCATAGCGTCGTCACGACCGACCTCGTGGACGAAGAGGGGCACCCCACCCGCGCGGCCTACGATCGCGTGATGGCGCTCTTCGACGAGCGGTTGCGCCCGTCCGCGTAGCGACGCGCGTCCGGCCGGGTCGCCTGGCGCGTGTCCCAGGTGTAGAGCGCAAGGGCGAACCAGATGCAGGCGAACGCGAAGCCGTGGGCGCGCGTGAAGGGTTCGGCGTAGAGGAAGACCGCGATCAGCAGGGTCAGGCTCGGCGCGATGTACTGGAAGAGCCCCAGCGTGGAGAGCGGCAACCGGCGTGCCGCGCTGGCGAACCAGAGGAGCGGGAGTGCCGTGATCGGGCCCGCCAGGACCAGCAGCGTCCGCGTCGGCACCGGCTCGGTCACGAGAGCGCCGCCGGCCGGTTCGACGAAGAAGGCGAGGAATCCCGCCGCGATCGGCGACAGCACGGTCGCCTCGATCCACAGGCGCGGGATCGGGCGCACGCCGGTCGTCAGTTTGTGGGCGAGCCCGTACGCGCCGAAGGTCCCCGCCAGCGCGAGGCTGATCCAGGGCAGGCCGCCGTGGTCGATCACGAGTCCCGTCACGCCGAGGGCGGCGAGCCCGACCGCGACGCCCTGGGCCCGGCGCAGGCGTTCGCCCAGCAGGCCCACACCGAGCACCACGTTGACGAGCGGGTTCAGGTAGTAGCCGAGGCTCGTGTCGATGATCCGGTCGGTGGCGATGGCCCAGAGGAAGATCAGCCAGTTCGTGCCCAGCAGCAGCGCGGCACCGCCGACGATGAAGCGCTCGCGCCGGCGGCCGAGCGCGTCGCGGACCTCGTTCCAGCGCCGCAGCGCGGTCAGCAGCAGCGCACAGAAGACCACGGTCCACAGCACGCGATGGGAGAGCAACTCCGCGGGCGGAAGGTGGGTGAGCCACTTCCAGTAGATCGGAACGAAGCCCCAGGCGCCGTAGGCGAGGAGGGCGTAGACGACACCAGCGGGGTTCATGGGGGCCTTGTATTCTGGGCGCGTGATTGTGCTGGAGCAGCTCTCGAAGCGCTATCGCGAGACCATCGCGGTGGAAGGGATCTCGCTCCGGATCGGGCGCGGGGAGTGCGTGTTCCTGGTCGGCGGATCGGGCTGCGGAAAGACCACCACGCTGAAGATGATCAACCGGCTCGTGGAGCCGGACCGGGGCCGGGTGTGGATCGATGGCTGCGACCACCGGAGCACGCCCCCGCACGAACTGCGGCGCCGGATCGGCTACGGCTTCCAGCAGGTGGGGCTCTTTCCGCATCTGACCGTGGGCGAGAACATCGCCATCACGCCGGACCTGCTCGGATGGCCGGCCGCGCGGCAGCGGGCGCGTGCGGCGGAGCTTCTCGAGATGGTCGAGTTGCCGCCGGGCGAGTTCGCATCGCGCGCGACGAGCGCGCTCTCGGGCGGCCAGCGGCAGCGCGTGGGTCTCGCCCGCGCGCTCGCGGCCGAACCCGAGGTCCTGCTGCTCGACGAACCCTTCGGCGCCCTCGATCCGCTGACCCGCGACCGGCTGCAGCGGCGCTTCCAGGAGATCCGCACCCGCCTCGGGTTGACGGTCGTGTTCGTTTCGCACGACATGAGCGAGGCCCTGCTGCTGGCCGACCGCATCGCGGTGATGCATGAAGGCCGGCTGCTCCAGGTCGGCACGCCCCGGGAACTGCTCACCGCGCCATCGCACCCGGCCGTTGCGGAACTCCTCGCGACGCCGAAGCGCCAGAGCGAGGTCGTGGACGGGCTCCTCGGGATTCGCGCGTGAACGACCAGCTCGCGCTGCTGCCCGGCTACCTGACCGCGCACCTCCAGCTCACGCTGGTCGCGCTGTTCCTGGGCGCCGGGGTATCCATCCCCCTCGGCGTGGCCGTGACGCGCCGCCACCGGCTCGAAGGGCCCGTGCTCGGCACCGCCGGTGTCGTGCAGACGATCCCGAGCCTGGCGCTGCTCGCGATCATGGTGCCCGCCCTCGCCGGGCTCGCGTCGCTCGGGATCGCCGTGCGGAGTATCGGCTACCTGCCGGCGATCATCGCGCTCACCCTCTACAGCGTGCTGCCGATCCTGCGCAACACCGTCACCGGCATCCGGGGCGTCGACGCCGCGCTGCTCGAGGCCGCGGACGGCGTCGGGATGACCCCGGGTGAGCGTCTGCGGCGCGTGGAGCTGCCGCTCGCGATGCCCGTGATCGTGGCCGGGCTTCGCACCGCCACGGTGTGGGTCGTCGGGACCGCGACCCTGTCCACCCCGGTCGGGGCCACCAGTCTCGGCAACTTCATCTTCACCGGGCTCCAGACCCGCAACGAGGCCGCGATCCTGACCGGCTGTGTCGCGGCCGCCGGGTTGGCAGTGCTGCTCGACCAGCTGATCCGACTGGTGGAGTCGGGTCTTCGCGAGCGGCGGCGTCGCCGCGTCGCCGCCGCAAGCGCCGTCCTGGGCCTGCTCGTCGCCTACGCCGGCTGGGCGGCCCTGCCCGTCGCAGGCGGCGGTCGGACGATCACGATCGGCTCCAAGACCTTCACCGAGCAGTACATCCTGTCCGAGGTGCTCGCGCAGTGGGTCGAGGCCGGGACCGGCCGCGAGACCCGGGCGGTGCAGTCGCTGGGCAACACGGTCCTGCTCGACGCCGTCGTGGCCGGGGACCTCGACGTCATCGTCGACTACTCGGGCACGATCTGGGCCGAGCACATGGGTCGCAAGACGCTGCCAGGCCGCGAGCAGGTCCTGGCCGGGGCGACCCGCTGGCTCGAAGAGGAGAAGGGCCTCACGGTCGTGGGCGGCCTGGGCTTCCAGAACACCTACGCCCTCGGGATGCGCCGGGCACAGGCCGACGCGCTGGGCGTCCGCACGGTGTCGGACCTCGCCGCACACGCGTCGACGCTATCGATCGGTGCGGACTACGTGTTCTTCGAGCGCGCGGAATGGACCGCGCTGCAGCAGACCTACGGTCTCGCGTTTGCCTCGCAACGGTCGATGGATCCGGCGCTGATGTACGAGGCCGTCGCAGCGGGTGACGTCGACGTGATCAGCGCGTACTCGACCGACGGCCGGATCGCAGCCCTCGACCTGGTGATGCTGGAGGACGACCGCGGCGTGATCCCGCCCTACGACGCGATGATCATCGTCAGTGCGCGTCTCGCGCGGGAAGCGCCGGACGCGGTGGCGGCGCTGCGCCGGCTGGTCGGGCGGATCGACGAGAGCCGGATGCAACGGATGAACTTCTCGGTGGACGATGGCGGGCTCACGCCCGCGGAGGTCGCACGCCGGTTCCTGGCGGCCGAAGTCGAGCGCTAACCGCCCGAACGCGAGCGCTAGCCGCCCGAGATCGCATCCTCGGCGGACGGGTCCGGCGGCCGATCGTCGTCGAGCCGGTCGAGGTAGCCCTCGGGCAGTGCGACCTTCTGCCGGCCGCCCTTCTTGCCACGGGGGGCGCGCATCGCGCTCGGGGGGAAGGCGAGATCGGCGTCGAAACCCCCGAGCACCTGTGCCAGTTCGTCGAGCCCGGACACCTGGATGAGCCGCGCGCGCAGCGCCGCGCTGCCCGGAAACCCCTTCGTGTACCAGGTCGCGTGCTTCCGGAACGCGCGCATCGCGGGGCGCTCCCCGAAGAAGTCCGCGAGGCGGCTTGCATGGTCGCGCATCACCCGGGCCACCTCGCCCAGGTTCGGCGGGTCGTCCGGTTCGCGCCCGGCGAAGACCGCGGCGAGGTCCCCGAACAGCCACGGCCGGCCGAGGCATCCGCGGCCGACGACGACGCCGTCGCAACCGGTCGCGCGCATCATGCGCAGCGCGTCGTGCGCCTCCCAGACGTCGCCGTTGCCCAGCACCGGGATCCCGCGAACCGCTTCCTTCAGCCGCGCGATCGCGCTCCAATCGGCCTCGCCGTCGTAGAGCTGCGCGGCGGTGCGCGCGTGCAGGGCGACCGCGGCGCAGCCCTCTTCGGCCCCGATCCGGCCCGCATCGAGGTAGGTCGGGTGCGCCTCGTCGATGCCGACGCGGAACTTGATGGTGATCGGGATCGTCCCCGCCTGGGCGACACAGGAGCGCACGATGTTGCGCAGCAGCCCGCGCTTCAGCGGGATCGCGGCGCCGCCTCCCTTGCGCGTGACCTTGCGCACCGGGCAGCCGAAGTTGAGGTCGATGTGGTCGACGCGTCCCTGGCCCACCAGCCGCGCGACGGCCTCGCCCGTGGTCTTCGGATCGGTGCCGTAGAGCTGGATGCTGCGCGGGCGCTCGTCGGCCGCGAAGCCCGCGAGCCGCAGCGTCTTCGGGTTGTCCTCGACCAGGGCGCGCGCGGTGATCATCTCGCTCACGTAGAGCCCGGCCCCGTACGCACGGCACAGCGAGCGGAAGGGCGCGTTCGTGACCCCGGCCATCGGGGCGAGCACGACCGGCGGATCGACCGCGATCCCGCCGATCGACAGCGGCGCGAACTCGCCGGGGCGGGCCGGTGCGACGTCCCGGTTCAGGTCGCTCCGGTAGCGCGCGTCCACGGCCTACGACGTGCGCGTCGTCATCCGGTCGATCGCGTGGACCGGTGCCGCGTCGCCGGCCATCAGGGGCTGGATCGCGGCGTAGACGCGCTGTTGCTGCTCGACGCGCCGGAGCCCCTCGAACACGGGGGAGACCACGTCGATCTCGAAGTGGCCGGGACTGATCGCGGTGACGCGCAGCGCCGTCGTCTCCATGGCGTCCTCGATCGCGGCGTGGATCCGCTTCGCGACCTCGGCCGGTTCGGGCGGCGGCTCGCTCATGATCTGGATGGCCATCGGTCGACCCCCTAGTACCGCGGAACCGTCGGGTCGATCTCGCGCGACCACGCGTCGATCCCGCCGACCAGGTTCCAGACGTTGGTGAAGCCCTGGGCCGCGAAGTGCTCCGCGGCCTGTTGGCTCCGCCCGCCGTGGTGGCAGTGGAAGACCAGCATCGTGCCGCGATCGAGCCCCTGGAGCCGGGCCTGCGCCGCGTCGTCGAGCAGGCGCGCCCCGTCGATGGCGGCGAGGGCGCGTTCCTCGGGCGTGCGGACGTCGAACAACTCGTAGGGCCGGCCCGAATCCATCAGCGCCCGCAACTCGTGCACGTCCATGGCCCCGACCTCGGGGGCCGCCGGCGCGTTCGGGTTGTCGATCCGGAAGCCGGGTCCGTCGCCGGAATCCTCGACGTCGATCGTGAGCCCGTCGGCCCGCGTCGCCGACATCGGATCGACGTGGAGCGTGACTCCGCCCGCCGACACCGCGAAATCCCCGTCCGCTTCCGGGCCGAAGAAGAGACCGGTCTGGAAACGCGCATCGACGCGCAGGTGGAGCGGTCGTCCCTCGGCTTGCTGCGCCGAGATCTGCCCGAGCGCGGCCGCGGCGGCCTCGGTGACCGTGATCCCGGGCGGCCGGGCGGAGGAGATGTCGACCCCCAGCGCGTCGGCGAGCGAACCGTCCCCGGCCATCTCCTGGAGGATGTCGCAGCCGCCGATGAACTCGCCGCCGACGTAGAGCTGCGGGATGGTCGGCCACTGCGAGTACACCTTGATGCCCTCGCGCACGGCCGGGTCCGCCAGCACGTCCACGGTCGTGTACTCCGGCAGGTATTCGTCCAGGATCTGGCACACGGTCGCGGAAAAGCCGCACTGTGGTGCGCCCCGCTGGCCCTTCATGAAGAGAACGACATGGTCGGAGCCGACGAGCTGGTCGAGCTGGTCCTTGACGGAGGGGTCGAGTTCCATGGGGTCTCCTGGTTGCGAGGCAGAGGAAGGTAACGAACCGGCTGCCGCTCGTCGGCGGAGGGACTAACCGCCGCAGGAGGCGGACACGGGCGGGGTGCGCATGCACTCGAGATCGCGCGTCATCGAGCCCGAGAGGAGGCCGCAGGCTCGGGTCTGCGCGGCCGCCAGCGCGTCCTCCTCGGTCGCGGCGCGGCTGGTCCTGCAGTCGGTGGCGCCATGGTAGGCGACGCAGACCCTGCACTCGGCGCCGTGCTGCTGGCTCATGGCCCACGCGATGGCGCCGACGAAGGCCAGGATCCCGAGCGTCGTGAACAAGGCCTTCAGGCCGCACCTCCCGCAGCGGTGGACGCTGCGCTAGCCCTCGAGTTCGACGAGGTCGGCGAGCACCCGGAGGGCCTCGTCGAGGTCCGGACGTGGGAGGTCCTCCTCGTCGTCACCGGCGCTTGCGATGTCCTCGCTGGCCGCGGTCGGAGCGAGGGAGGCCGTCCCGTCCGCGGGGGAAGCGTCCGCCGTCTCATCGGTGGAGAGGTCCGCGCGCAGGTCCGCGAGCTTCAGGATGCCGTCGTCCTCGTCCCGCTTGGCGATCTCCTGGAGGATCTCCTGGAAGGCCTCGTCGTGGGCCACGCGCTCCTCGGAGCGGCGGGCCAGCTCGGCCAGCAGCTGGTCGTCGAGCGGCTTCCACGAGCCCGGCCGGGTCGGGTCGATCGGGGTGCGGAACGGCGGGATCGACTCGGGCGCCAGCGCATTCTCGTGGACGCCTTCGCCGATGCGGGGGCTGGACAGCAGGGAAGGGAGCACGACGTCGGCGCTCACGCCGGACAGCTGGGTCGAGGCGCCGCCGGGGCGGAAGAAGAGGCCGGTCGTCACCTTGAGCGCGCCCAGGCCGGAGCGGCCCAGCGGCAGCATGCTCTGCACGGTGCCCTTGCCGAACGTGTGGTCGCCCCCGACGATCACCGCGCGTCGGTAGTCCTTCAGCGCTCCGGCCAGGATCTCGGAGACCGACGCGCTGATGCGCGAGGTGAGGATCACGAGCGGCCCCGCGTAGAGGATGCCCCGGTCGGGGTCCCGATGGACGCGGCTCTGGTCGCCGGTGTCGCGGACGGAGACGACGCCGCCCTCGCGCAGGAAGAAGCCCGTGATCTTGACCGCGTCCTCGAGCAATCCGCCGCCGTTGCGGGAGAGGTCGAGGACCAGGCCGTCCACGTTGGCCGCGCGTGCCTCGTACAGCAGCCGGCGAACGTCGCGCGAGCCCTGACGTTCCGTGCGCGGGTCGCCGTCGCCATAGAAGGAGGGCAGGTCGAGGATGCCGAGCTTCATCGTCGTGTCGCCGTGCGGCACCTCGCGAATCTCGAGCTTCGCGGCCTGCTGCTCGAGGTCGATGCGGTCGCGGACGATGCTGACCTGGAGGCGCTCCTTGTTCCGCAGGACGGTCAGATCGACGCGCGTGCCCTTCTTGCCCCGGATCAGCCGCACCACGTCGCGCAGCGCCATGTCGATGATGTCGACCGACTCCTTGCCCTCCTCGCCCACCGCGATGATCCGGTCCGCGGGTTCGAGTGCCTTCGCGCGGTCGGTCGCGCCGCCGGGGATGATCTCGCGCACGACCGAGTATCCGTCCTCCTCGTTGAGCGCGACGCCGATGCCCTCGAGCGAGAGCTGCATCTGGATCTGGAAGTCCTCGAAGTAGTCGGCGCTCAGGAAGTTCGAGTGCGGGTCGAGCGCGCGGGCGAAGCTGTCGAGGAACAGCGCGAACAGGTCCTCGTCGTCGAGTTCCTCGGTCCGGCGCGTCCGCAACTCGTAGCGGTGGATCAGCTTCTTGCGCGCCTCGTCCAGGGTCATGTCGCCCGCGAGGTAGTTGGACACTCCGAAGTGGACCAGCGACCGGAGCAGCGCGTCACGGTCGGCGCTCGTCTTCGGGAACCCGCGTTCGTCCGGGTCGACCTCGATCTGGGCGTTCTCGTCGAGCGCGTAGCCCTGGTCGCCGACGAATCCGCGCACGAAGCCCTCGACCTCGCGGCTGCGGGCGACTGCCTCCTCGTGGGCCTTCTCGAGCCGGCTGCAGTTGCCGGCGCGCGTCTCGTGGAAGACGTTGCGGAGTTCCTTCTCGAGACGTTCGGCGTCGTCCGCGAGGAAGAGCACGCGCTGCGGGTCGAGTGCGCGCAGATAGTTCTCGGCCGTGCGGTCGCGGATCTCGGGCGTGAGCCTCCGGAACTTGACGTGCTTCTGGAAGAACAGCGTCGTCAGGTCGGGAAGGTCGCCGCAGGACAGGGCGGCGTGGGACGGGGTGGCCAGGAACCAGGGAACGAGTGCGAGGACGATCCAGATCGGACTCGTGCGTAGCGTGCGCCGCGACATGGCCGGAGATCATAGCCGCCGACGTCGGCCGCGCCCGCGGCCGGAACGGGATTCAGAAGGGATCCCGAGGAGTTGCAGCATTGTTGCGGGTCACGGAAGGCGGCTCGCCGCGGTCCGGGTTCCCCTTGGGGTATGGCGCCCTCATGCAACCCGGTGTTCGCCCGTCGCAATGCGGCGTGGGCATGCGATGCTGTCTCCACGCGTCCCGGCCGCGACCCCGAACCCGTCCGCTGGAGGAAGCGCCATGTCGATCCCGGCCAATGCCCCGGCCGCCGCGCGCGCGGCGCGCGAGGCGCTGCACCGGGCCGAGGTCGCGCTCCGCGACCAGCGCGAGGCCGTCGCTCGGATGCGGCGCGCGCTCCCACGCGACATCGCCTTCGAGGACCTGCCCCTCGAGGAAATGCGCGACGGACGCCGTGTCCGGGTGGACCTTTCCGGGTTGTTCGAGGATCCGGACCGACCCCTGGTGCTGATGCACTTCATGTACGGCAAGGCCCAGACGGAGCCCTGCCCGATGTGCACGCTCTGGGCCGACGGCTACGCGGGCCTCGCGCGGCACCTCGCCCAACGGGTCAACTTCGCGGTGCTGATCGCGGGCGACGTCGATGCCTTCTCGATCTACGCGAAGGGCAGGGGGTGGGACGATCTGCGGGTCGTGTCGGCCGCGGAGACGACGCTCGAGCGCGACCTCGGCTTCGAGGACGAGGAGGGGAACCAACGCCCCGGCGTCTCCGTCTTCGAGCGGGCCGCGGACGGGTCGCTCACGCACTTCTACTCGCTCTGTGCGTACGGGCCGGACGGGGGACGGATGATGGACGCGCTCTCCCCGTTCTGGAACTTCCTCGATCTGACTCCGGAGGGCCGCGGCGACTTCCTGCCGCGGCTCACGTACGACCGGGGTCCGCTCTAGCGCTCGGGCAGATAGCCGGCGTCGCGGCAGGCCTGCAGGAGTTCGAGCACGCATCGCTCGGTGTCGATGCAATCGCCGAAGCCGGCCTGCCGGATCTTGATCGTCGAGACGAGGGCCGGGCGCTCCGGCGCTCGTGGATTCGCCCAGAGCGCGTCCGCGTACTGCCACGACAGGCCGATCCAACGGCCGAGGTCGGGCTCCCGCAGCCCCTCGCGTCGGGCGATCGCGCCCCAGCGGTCGGCCTGGCCCGGCATCTCGTCGCGGAGGCGAAGCGGCTCGGGCTCGCCGAGGGGCATCCCGAAGAAGTCCGCGATCGCGGGGAAGAGCTCGCTCCAGACCACGACGTCGCCGTTGGTCACGTTGAAGGTCTCGTCCTGCGCGGCCGGGGAATCCCACGCCCAGCGGATCGCGCGCGCCTGCAGCCGCGCGTCTGTGCATTCGGTCAACGCGTGCGGGTGGCCCGGGTGGACCAGCGGCAGGCCCCGCTCCCGGCGCAGGACCGCGTACGCGCCCAGCGTCGCGATCGGGTTCATCGCGCTTCCGGACGCCACGCCGAGCACGATCTGGGGCCGGAAGATCGTGAAGCGGAAGCCGCGGGCCGCGGCGGCTGCGCGCAGCAGGTCCTCCTGCTCCCAGTAGAAGTTGGCGTGCGCGCGATGGGGGGCCCCCTCGCGCGCGGGCACCCGGATCGGGACGCCCAGGTGCGCGCCGTAGGCCTTCGTTCCCTGCAGCAGCGTCACGTGCGCGAGCTCCGGGAGCGCGTCGAGCGTGTGCGCCAGCATCCGCCGGTTCGTCTCGATCTGGTCGGGGTCGAACCATCCGCGGACCAGCTCGGGCTTCTCGTGGAGCGCCGCGTAGACGAGGTGGCTCGCGTCCGCGTTCGGCGCCAGCGCGGCCCGGGTCGCCGCAGCGTCGCGCAGATCGACCGGGACGAAGTCGGCCCGCGTCGGGAAATCGGGCACGCGGCGCGAGAGACCGACCACGGTCTCGGCGTCGCCGGCCTCGAGTCCTTCGACCACCGCGCGCCCGACGACGCCCAACGCCCCCGCTACCACGACCTTCTTCGGCATGACGCGAGGATAGGCCGTCCGGCGAAGGCCGGATCCGGGCTAATACCGGTAGTGATCGGGCTTGTACGGGCCTTCCACCGGGATGCCGATGTATTCGGACTGCTCGGCCGTCAGTGTCGTCAGCCGGACGCCGAGCTGCTCGAGGTGCAGCCGCGCCACTTCCTCGTCGAGGTGCTTGGGCAGCACGTAGACCTTGTTCTCGTACTTCTCCGGGTGCTGGTGCAGCTCGAGCTGCGCGATCACCTGGTTGGTGAAACTGGCGCTCATCACGAAGCTCGGGTGGCCGGTTGCACAGCCCAGGTTGAGGAGGCGACCCTCGGCCAGGATGAGGACGCTGTGACCATCGGGGAAGACCCACTCGTCGTACTGGGGCTTGATGTTCTCGGTGCGGATGCCGGCGACCTTCTTCAGCCCGGCCATGTCGATCTCGTTGTCGAAGTGGCCGATGTTGCCGACGATGGCCTTGTCCTTCATGCGCGCCATGTGGTCGGCCGTGATGATGTTGAAGTTGCCCGTGGTCGTGACGAAGATGTCGGCGCTCTCGACGACGTCCTCGAGCGTGGCGACCTGGTAGCCCTCCATCGCGGCCTGCAGCGCGCAGATCGGATCGATCTCGGTGACGATCACGCGGCATCCCTGGCCGCGCAGCGCCTGCGCCGAGCCCTTGCCCACCTCGCCGAAGCCGCAGATCACGGCGACCTTGCCGCCGAGCATCACGTCGGTCGCGCGCATCAGGCCGTCGGGCAGCGAATGCCGGCATCCGTAGGTGTTGTCGAACTTGCTCTTCGTCGCGGAGTCGTTGACGTTGATCGCGGGGAAGAGGAGCTGGCCCGCGGTCTCCATCTGGTAGAGCCGGTGGACGCCCGTCGTCGTCTCCTCGGAGACGCCCTTCATGTGGGCGGTCAGACGCTGCCAGCGGCCCGGGTCGTCCTGCTGCCGGGACTCGAGCAGCTGCAGGATCACGCCCCATTCCTCGGCGTCCGTCTCCGGGTTGTAGGCCGGAACCTTCTCGGCCTTCTCGAATTCGACGCCCTTGTGGAGGAGCAGCGTGGCGTCTCCGCCATCGTCCACGATCTGGTCCGGGCCCGATCCGTCCGGCCATTGGAGCGCGACATCGGTGCACCACCAGTACTCCTCGAGTGTCTCGCCCTTCCACGCGAAGACCGGGATGCCCTTCGGGTCTTCGGGCGTCCCGCCGGGCCCGACCGCGACCGCGGCCGCAGCCGGGTCCTGGGTCGAGAAGATGTTGCACGATACCCAGCGCACGTCCGCGCCGAGCGCGGTCAGCGTCTCGATCAGGACCGCGGTCTGCACGGTCATGTGCAGCGAGCCCATGATCTTGACGCCCGCCAGCGGCTTCGCGGCGCCATGGCGCGCGCGCAGGGCCATCAGGCCCGGCATCTCGTGCTCGGCGAGGCGGATCTCCTTGCGGCCGAGCTCGTGGAGGGAAATGTCGGCGACCTTGTAGGCCGGGGCATCAGCGGACATCGGTGGACTCCTGTCTGGGGGTCGGGTGGCGTCGGGTGCACGGGGTCGGGGTCCCGGCGCAGCGCACGGGAAGCGATCGCAGCGAAGCATATCACTACATCTGTATATGCGGATGTAGTGTTGTCGATCTGGCGCGGCATGCAAGGGCCCCGCGGGGACAATCTCCCCGAAATCGGTCCGGCTCCGCACGCGGCATCGTGCCCGATCGCCCGCCGGCCGCGCCCGGCGCCGCGCCCTACGGATACGAGAATCCGGTCATCTGCTCGCTGATCTCCCAGAGCCGGGCCGCCGTCGCGTCGTCCCGCGCGAAGGCCTTCGGGGTGACCTCGCGGGACTTCACGAAATAACCGCCGCTCCGTCCCTCGACCCCGGGATCGGTCGCGAGGTAGAGCGAGGTGCGGGCACCGACTTCCGGGGACTTCAGGAAGACCGACACCACCCTGTGTACCAACCCCAGCAGCGGCCCCTGGTTCGCCCCGAGGTTGCTGCGGATGCCTCCCGGATGCAGCGCATTCACGGTGATGCCGCTTCCGTCCAGGCGCTTCGCGAGTTCGCGCGTGAACAGGATGTTGGAGGCCTTGCTCTCGCCGTAGACCCGCATCGCGCCGTAGCCGCGCTCGCGGCCCAGGTCGTCCAGGTCGAGGCGGCTCACGAAGCGATGCGCATCCGACGCCACGTTCACGATCCGCGCGGCCGGGGCCTCGCGCAGACGTGGCAGCAGCAGCCCGGTCAGCAGGAAGTAGGCGAGGTGGTTCACCGCGAACGTCATTTCGAAGCCGTCGTCCGTGAGCTGGCGATCGGCCAACGTGGTGCCGGCGTTGTTGACCAGCACGTCGATCGATTCGACGCGGTCGAGCACCGCGGCCGCGGCCGCGCGCACGCCGCCCAGCGAAGCCAGGTCGCAGCGCACGAGCGTCACGTCGGTGCGTCCCGTTTCCGCCGCGATCGCGGACAGCGTCTCGTCGCAGCGGGCCGGGTCGCGGCCGAGCACCACGAGCCGCGCTCCCCGCTGGGCCAGGCCCATCGCGGTGGCCCGGCCGATGCCGGACGTCCCTCCGGTCAGCACCGCGGTCTTGCCGTCGAGTCGGTTCATGGCGTTCCTCTCCCCGGTTCGTTCAGTGGATCGCGTGGGGCTCGCCCAGCCCGAAAGGCGCGATCACGGCCTCGACGCGCATCCCCGAGTCGGTGACCAGCTGGTAGGTGCCGTGCATCGATCCGACCGGCGTGGCGAGCGGGCACGCCGAGGTGTATTCGAAGTGCTCGCCGGGGGCCAGCACGGGTTGTTCGCCGACCACTCCGGACCCCCGCACTTCCTGCTCCTGGCCATCGCCGTCGGTGATGATCCAGTGGCGGCTGATCAGCTGCACGGTCTCGGTGCCTTCGTTCCGGATGTCGACCTGGTACGCGAAGAACCAGTGCAGGTCCCCGGGGCTGGAGCGCTCGGCCAGGTACACGGAGCGCACGCGGACCCGGATCCCGTGGGTGATGGCTTCGGAAGTGGTACTCACTGGTTCACTCCATCCGGGGCACGGGCGAGACGGCGACGACGACCCCCACCAGCGACAACATGGCGCATCCGAGCACGACGAGGGCGGTCGAGGGACCGAGCCAGCCCGAGAGGAAGCCCGCGAGTGCGGCGCCGATCGGCCCCGCCGCCATGAAGCCGAGCTGGTTCATCGAGAGCACGCGCGCGCGCTCGGCCTCGGGCGCGCGGGTCTGGAACAGCGTCCGGCTCATGTTCATGAAGACGGAGCCTCCGAGGCCCCAGCCGAAGATCGCGACCTGCAGCCCGAAGAAGGGGAGGGGTTGCGCGAGCAGCAGCACCATCCCGGCGCCGAAGACCAGCGCCGCGATCAGCGCGAGGCCCTTGCGGCGGATGCCGCCGCGCCAGAGCAGGAGCCCCGAGCCCACGAGCGTGCCGACCTGGAAGCCGAACAGCAGCGCGCCCAGGTCCTCCACCGAGCCGAAGCGCTCGCGCAGCAGCAGCGGCGCCGCGGTCCAGAACGCGCCGCCGAAGAACAGGCCGATGCCGAACACCAGGATCAGGATCCAGCGCAGGTCCGTGGTCCAGACGAATCGCAGGCCGGCCAGCATCTCGCCGAGGCCCGGGCGCTCGCGCGGGCGTTCGGGGGAGACGGACGGGAGCCGCGCGGCAAACACGGCACCGATGGAGGCCAGCAACGCCTGGACCAGCAGCACGGGTCCGCTGCCCACCACGCGCGCCACGTCGACCACGCGCATGCCCACGGCCTGGCTCCCGAACTGGGCCATCGTCTGGGTCGTCACTGCGCGCTCGATCCGGGCCTTTCCGAGGTGCCAGCACATCGCTTCGCGCGCGGGGAAGCAGAACGGGTTCACGGCACCGATCCCGACCGCGCATAACAACAGCAGTGGGAGCGAGAGCTGCCCCGAGAAGACCGCGATCGCCAGCGCCAGCGGGGGCACCGCGCCCAGGACGTGGGTCACCACCAGCATCTTGCGCGCGTCGACCCGGTCGGCGACCGCGCCACCGACGAAGAGCAACGCGACACCGGCCGCCATGCTGGCTGCCTGCACGGTGCCCGTCATTTCCTCGCTCGCGTTCAGGTCGCCGACCACGAGGCGAGCCACCATCGTCTGGTGCATGCCGAACGCGGCGAACCAGCTTCCGGCGCTGGCCAGGAACCAGCGGAAGCCCGGGGCCATCCTGTCCGACGGGTTCGACGAGTCGGATGCGGCACGGGGGTCGGGCGGGGCGTCGCTCGGCATCGGCGCACCCTAGCGCGAAGATCGCGGGTGGGCGGGGTAGAGTCCCGGGATCCCGTGGAGGAGCCGCGCATGCGCATCGGTCTTCAGATCCCGAGCTTCACCTGGCCGGGGGGCGCCGACGAGATCGCGAGCCGACTGGCCGAGATCGCACAGCTCGCCGACGAAGGCGGCTTCCACAGCCTCTGGGTGATGGACCACCTGTTCCAGATCCCCAATGTCGGGCCGGTCGACCACGACATGCTCGAGGGCTGGTCCACGCTCCACTTCGTCGCGGGCCTGACCGACCGCGTAAAGCTCGGAACGCTGGTGTCGGGCGTGACCTATCGCCACCCGGCCGTGCTCGTGAAGCAGGCCACCACCCTCGACGTGCTGTCCGGGGGCCGCGCGATCCTGGGCATCGGTGCGGCGTGGTTCGAGCGCGAGCACCGCGGGCTCGGGATTCCGTACCCGTCCCAGCGTGAACGCTTCGAGCGCCTGGAGGAGGCGCTGCAGATCGCAGAGCAGATGTGGAGCGCCGACGACGGGGAGTTCCGCGGGCCCTACACCCACCTGCAGGAGACCCTGTGTGTTCCGGCACCCATCCAG
>Ga0114931_10000953_pt1 | contig 36510 bp, 34 predicted proteins | sample 2SBtaG_FD_89579 | JGI IMG/M metagenome (GOLD analysis project Ga0114931, IMG submission 89579) | Deep subsurface microbial communities from Kolumbo volcano to uncover new lineages of life (NeLLi) - 2SBTROV14_V59a metaG | ecosystem: Environmental > Aquatic > Marine > Volcanic | place: Kolumbo... | reverse complement strand
TCTGCCATCCCAGAAAGCATAAGCAGATTAAGAAATGTCTGCAATGTCACAAACCGCACGCTAAATTCCTGGTTTTTAAGGACTGTCTGCGTTGCCACAAACCGCATAGCCCTCTTAACATCAGATATGCCGATGATATACCAAATAAATATTGTGGGGCATGCCACACGGATATTTTCAAAATGCTTTCCAAAAGCAAGGCCAAGCACGGTACTTTCAAATGTGCGTTCTGCCACAAAAACAAGCACCCAACGGTACCTAACTGTCGAGACTGCCACGGTAGTCCGCATGATAGTTCGATCCTGAAACCTTTTAACAGTCAGTGTTTGAAATGTCATCGTAACCCGCATGACTTGATATTCTAAGTTGTTATAGTAACTGTTCAGAAAATTTCCAGACGCTAGAGCCTGTCTCCTTGCTTAGCCTTCTCGAATACGACGAGGATGCTTCAAGGTATCGGGTAAAATGCGGGGAACTCCTGAACAGTTACACTACATAGTTTAAGGGTAGTTAATAGTCTTACCTGAATAATCACCTAATTTGAGACCAAGGAAGAAAAAATGAGAAACAAAATTAAGACATCAAGCATCTTTGGGAGTATATTCTGTCTGCTGGCGGCTATGCTCTTAAGCACCAGTGTTTACGCCCGCACAGGCAAGGTTGATCTGACAGACAAGATCAAAACGGTTCCACCAAGACCAGCTCTTTTTGACAAGAATATTCAACCGTTGAGGGTTGAGCAATGTGCACAATGTCATATTGCAGTATTCAAGAAATTGAAGGCACAGGGTCATCGGCATCAGAAAAAATGTACCTTCTGCCACGAGGTATATCACACTTACGCACCTGGTAAGGTAGAGTATAAGGATGCTATCCCTAAATGTGCCGATTGTCATGGCCATCCACATGGCGAAAAGCCACTGGTTACCAATTGCCACGGTTGCCACTCCAATGCACACACGCCTCTGAATTTACCCAATATCACGGCAGATATGTGCGTCAATTGCCATCCGAACCCCCCGAAACAATTAAAGGCATTTCCCAGCAAACATACGAAGCTGGCCTGCACCGATTGTCATACTTCACATGGATTTATCCCTAATTGTGTAGATTGCCACAGTAAGGCTGGCGGTAAGCCTTTCCATATAAAGGGTAAGCAAACCAATAAGCTCTGTCTTTCGTGCCATACCAGCCCCCATACACCGCTGAAAATCAGCTACGATGAGGATACCCCGAAAGAGTTATGTGCCAATTGCCATATAAATCCGAGCCATGCCAGAGTTTATGCAACACTAAAGAAGGCTAATTCAGCTCACTTCACTGACAATACCTGTGCCGGCTGTCATGATGAGCATGGTAAAATTCCATCATGCTTTAAGTGCCATGACGAAGATGGTCATAGAGCAGGACTGAAGACCGCTGATTGCTTAGGCTGTCACACCAATCCTCACGACCCGCTGAATATCACCTTTAAGCCTACGGTTCCCAAGAAAATATGCGGGGGTTGTCATACCAAGGTTTACAAGACTCTCATGGCCAGCAAAACCAGGCATACTAACCAGACATGCGCATTCTGCCATCCCAAGCATGGTCAGATTCCGACCTGCCAAAAATGCCATGGTGTGCCGCACGGTGCGGCTATGTTAAAGCAATTTGGTGGTAAATGTGGCGCATGCCATGGTATAGCCCATAAAGTAAAGGGCAAGATGAAGCCGGGCGGCAAGATAGACCTGACTCCTGCCGGTCAAAAGGGAATGCTTACCGCCTTTAAAAAGGCTGTAAAATAAGAATTTTGCATCGTACATACTTTTGACATCGTCATAAAAAAAGGCCGCCTCTCACAGGGCGGCCTTTTTTTATATTAGATTAACCGTAAGCGACAAACTGACTATGCCCCAAGAAGCCAACAGATTAGCAAAAGAAATTGCCGAGCGCAAAAAAGCTGAAGAAAAGCTTCTGGAGAGCCAGGAACGGCTAAGCCAGATTATTGATGGCAACTCTATTCCTACCTTTGTATTGGATAAAAACCATCTGATTACCCACTGGAACAAGGCATTGGCCAGGATTAGCGGCCTGTCAAGCAAAGAGGCGGTCGGACAGGATGTGCAATGGAAGCCCTTTTATCCGCATAAAAGACCGACCATGGCAGACCTTATCATTGAACAGGTGCCTGAAAAAGAAATACAACGATTTTATAACGGCAAATATCGACGTTCCGTTCTCCTGGAAGATTCCTATGAGGCCGAGGATTTTTTTGAATGGGATGGCAAGGCTGTTTGGCTGTTTTTTACAGCCGCTCTGCTAAGAAATAGAGCTGGTAAAATTATTGGTGCCATTGAGACATTACAGGATATTACCGCCCGCAAGGAAATGGAACAAAAAGTTCTGGCACATCAAGGGATTCTAGAAAAAAATGTGCAAGAACGTACTCTACAATTAAAAAAGACATACGAACAACTCCTCCATGCCGAAAAATTAAGTGCAGTTGGGAAACTAGCCGCCTCCATCGCCCATGAATTTGGTAACCCAATCATAGGCATCCGTAATTTTCTTAAAGGACTCAAAAAAACGGCCATAATGGACGCAGACGATACCGAAATGCTTGATTTGGCGATTGAAGAATGCCAGAGAGTCAAAGATCTAATAAGCAACTTACAAAATTTCAATAGACCAACCAGCGGCGTGGCTGTACCAATTGACCTCCACAAGGCTATAGATGATATGTTGTTATTTTGCAAAAAAAGTTTTAAGGAAAAAAATATTCTTGTTACCAAGCATTACGCTGAAAACATACCTGTGATTAATGTGGTGCCAGATCAAATAAAGCAGGTCATCCTAAACTGCCTTAACAACGCTCAAGAGTCTATTTCCAGCAAAGATAACGGTGCTGGCAGCATTCAACTGACCACCGAGATTAAGGGGCATGAGTTATTATTACATATTAAAGACTCCGGTAAGGGCATTAAGGAGGATGATATGGTCTATATTTTTGAACCATTTTTCTCTACCAAGCCCGCAGTTGAGGGTACCGGACTTGGCTTATCTGTAAGCTACGGAATCATGAAAAAGCACCAGGGCAATATCCAGGTTTCTGAAACATCAGAGCATGGTGCCACCTTTACCCTGTCATTACCGCTTAACTTTAGCCAATAAACTATTACAAAAACTTTAAACGAGAACTCCAATGAAAAAAAATCTACTATTATTACTAGCCATACTAATTATACCAGCTACTGCATTTTGCCGCAGGCCTCCTCTACCGCCACCCATTGTCCTCTTCGATCAGGGGCATAAACAGCATTTTCTAATTGAAAATAATGATGCGCTGGATCTCTCAAAATTCGCTGCAACCTTCAGGGAACAGGGTTTTATCGTCAAATCTTCAACTACCCCATTCGACAAGGCTCTATTGCACAACATTTCAGCCCTGATCATTTCTGGCCCCTTTCAGGAGGTAAATAATAAGGAAATAGCGGTACTAAAGGATTATTTAAATAATGGTGGCCAACTGGCAATCATGCTGCATATCGGCTTCCCAGTGGCTAGGCTCTTAAACAATTTAGGGGTTGCTGTTTCTAACGGGGTTGTTCACGAGCAAAAAAATATCCCTGATGACCCAAAAGACACGGACTTTTATGTTACCGACCTGGCCCCACATCCACTTACCAGGAATCTCCCGCAGATCAACCTTTACGGGGCATGGGCATTGCACACCAACCTGGAGGCCAATATTGTTGCCAAAACCAGCCCAATGGCCTGGATCGATTTAAACCGGGACAGAAAACGGGATAAGGGCGATGCGATACAGGCCTTCAGTGAAGTGGTAACCGGCCAGTTGGGGCAGGGACATTTTATAGTCTTTGGCGATGATGCCATCTTTCAGAATCGTTTTTTGGCAGGGCCGAATAAAATTCTTGCCAATAATTTGGCAAAGTGGCTGAAGCAGGGAAGTTATTATCCGCATGAATAAAATGATTGAAAATCACTGCTGGTTGGTCACGCCCTTCGGTTTGGCGGCCACAATCGTCACTTTTACCTTGGCCTCAAAACGTTCTTTATCCAAAACCCCATCAGGATGGGCGTCAACCGCAAAATGAAAGGTATATTCCCCAGGGGCCAGGCCACTGGCAGGGCTGCGAAAAATTTCGTAATTCCTCATATTGAATAATGCTCCCTGATAAACAGGCTTCATCTCATCACTCCAGCTTCTAATGTTGGATAACCACAACTGCTTTTTATCCGGCGTATCGTACCACAGCCAGAAATCGGCGGGGAATGTCAGCCCGAAGGTATGAATAAAGGTGACCAGTGAAATGGGGTAGTCCGGTGTAAGCTCCAAATCATCATTAATGGCATTAACGGTCAAGCTGACAAGCGGTTTTTTATTCTCACCAGGGGGTAATATTCTATGCGGCCATACAAAAAAGTCCAAACTCTTTGGATAGAGCATTATCCTGCCATCCCCTTTAAACCTTAAGACCTTGGCGTAATATAAATTTAGAAAACTCTCCGATTTTGACCAATAATCGCCACCGGATTGGACATTGGTAACGCCCTGCGTATTCAACCACATAGCACTATCATCCGTCAAAGGATTAAGTAATTTTTGCATATCATCAATGGTGGGGATTTCCCAATCTCCAAAGGTTACCACATAGCCCTTACAATGAAAGTCCCGCGGATCACTATTGAATTTTCCTATAACTTTCCCGGCATCATGCCATGATTTACGCCCAAAGCAATTACCGTCCTTAAGCCAGGTAATACCGGTAAGCCTATCCATACTAGTGCCATCTCCATTATCCAAAAAACGTGGTTTAGGCGGCCAGACAATATCCGTATGAAGCTCAGGGGCCAAGCCTAGTAAAAAGGCTGGATTTATGTTTGAATTATCTGAGGCCCTGGACGATTCCAGGCGAGGAGCTAGCGGTGATGAATCAAAGCGCCGCACGAGTAAGACCTTATTCTTTTTGTTTTTGGCGGCTAAAACCTGTTGGCCATTATCAAGATTAGTCACATAGGCGTCCTTGGTGGCAGCCGGCACCGTAGTGGAGCTCCAATAGTCTCCACCCACCGTATCTGAACCAAAAGCACCAGGAAATACAGCCGGATAATCACGATTAAAATCAACCAGGCTCAACAACTCCAGCCGATTTGGTAACTGCCAATCGTGATAAGTGCCCTTATAGACAAGGCATTTAGAATTTTTAGATGACTTGTTAAACTCATGCACAGCAGTCAGGGCATCAATCCAATTCGACTGCGGCAGACAACTAAAATCACTCAGCCACATCAGGCCGGTCTGCGTATCAAGTACCGTACCATCCCCAGGTCTGGTAAATCTGGCGGGCTTACCCGCCGCCGTTGGAACCTCATGCTTGGCCGTTGTTTCGATCTGCCCATCTGACCTGCCAGGTGTGCGCACAGGTAAAAGTAACAATTTTTCCAACTTATCCCGAATGCTTATCGTACCATCTCCCAAATTTACCGACCACCCCGTCAATAAATTTTGATACATTGTCGAGGTCCAATATGCCCCCACCCGCATACCTTCAAACCCCTGTGTTCTCAAATAGTCAGCTGGCACCGCATCGGCATTCAGTAATGTAGTCAATTGACCGACATCTGGTATACGCCAGTCCTCATATTTACCATTATATCCCTTACATATACCGGGCAAATGGTCATTTAACTCATCAATTTTTTTCTTGGCACCAAGCCAACCCAAGCCGTCAAAACACCTGGCATTGCGCAGCCAAACGAGGCCTGTCAATTTGTCCAAAACGGTGCCATCATCATTGACTACGAACCTGGGGAGAGGCCATACGATACCACGCTGTTGCTCACAATCCTGCCCCGAGCCCAGGAATTCAACAGTAGCTCCATTTTCATCATAACAACCAATTTGCCCGGTACGCAGTAGAGCAATCTTGACCGTAGGCCGCCCGGCAGACGCCCCCCCAGCCCAAGCCCAAACCGGCAACATCATAACCATGAAAACAAGTAATCGAGCCAAGTACATCAACTATTTCTTCCCCTTTTTACCAACCTTTGCTTTTACTTCTTTGGGGGTTGCAAGAGACAAATCACTTTCAGCGACAGCAGGCGGGGCAACAAACGCCGTATCTGGCTCGGGAATAACTTCTTTATGATCTGAGAATTCGACATAAAGACCATTGGCAAAATCTCCTTCCAACCGCACACCGGCCTTGTTCGTCATAACCCCATGGCCATTAAATTTACCATGCTTAAACATACCAGTATACTGCCGTCCATCAGCAAATGTCATAACCCCCTGACCAGTCATTTCGCCATCTTTAAATTGCCCTTTATACTCACTGCCATCCAGCTTGGTCAAAGTACCCTGCCCCGCATATTTGCCCTTCACAAAGCCCCCTTCAAACCAGGAGCCATCAGCCCATGCCAATTTCCCTTTCTTGTCATATAAATTATCCTTAAACCCGCCAACATATACGGTGCCATCGGCTAAGGTTAGCTTCCCCTGCCCCGCAAACTTGCCTGCTGAAAAGTGACCCTCATATTGACTGCCATCAGCTTTAGTCAAGTGCCCCGTTCCCTGAAAGAGGGCATGTTTATACGTCCCTTCATAATGCCGCCCCGAGGCTTCATTTAGCACCCCGGTGCCTCGATAGAACACACCATTTCTCCATAAACCGCTAAAATGAGAGCCGTTAGCCATTGTTTTTTGGCCTTGACCATTGGCCAAAAAATTATAAAACTGACCATCATATCGACTACCATCGGGCCAAGTCTTTACTCCATGCCCCTTATCCGTGCCGTGCAGAAAAACTCCTTCAGTAGCCGCCCCAGACTTTTCGATGTAAACACCTGTACCATCGGCAACCCCCTTGGCAAACTGACCGATATAACGACTGCCATCAGCAAATACCTTCATGCCACGGCCATCGACACAATCCCCTTTAATACATTTACCAACAACGGTGTCTGCCGCTGCACCTTGAGAAAAGGTAAGTAGGAGAAACAGGAATAACGATATTTTAGTAAACATTAATTCGACTCAAATATAGTAATATTTAGCACACCCAGCCTGGCCAGACGATATATTACAGCAACCTGCAAACAACCAAGACCATATTTAATACTGCGGCTCAGGTTTATAGACGAGGCCTCGGCAAAGTATTTTGTGGGACAACTGACTTCAGCAATACTAAAATTCTGCCACAGGATCTGGGCGAGCATCTGGTTATCAAAGACAAAATCATCCGAGTTATCAGACAAATTTATTTTCTGTAAAAGATCTCTGGAAAAGGCCCGATAACCAGTATGGTATTCAGATAATTTGGCCCCAAATAAAATATTCTCAACCGAGGTCAGAACACGATTAGCAACATATTTCCAGATTGGCATCCCACCTTTCAAGGCATAGCCCCCCAAAATACGACTGCCCAATACGCAATGATAAAGGCCATTAGCAATCATGGAGGCCATGGCCGGAATCAACATTGGCGTGTATTGATAATCAGGATGCACCATTATAACAATATCGGCTCCAGCCTCAAGGGCCAGGCGATAGCATGACTTTTGATTTGCGCCATAGCCCTGGTTCTTCTCATGAACATGAACCTTGACATTGGGTAAGGTGCGGGCCACTGATACCGTATTATCACAACTGGCATCATCTACCACAATCACCAAATCAACAATTCCCTGCTCCATAACCTCATCATAGGTACGACGCAAGGTTTCAGCGGCATTATAAGCCGGCATCACCACAACTATTTTGTTATTTAGATACATGAGAAATTTTCACACCAAGGCAGTCAATTCAGTCCCCCCGCAGGGTTTAAAGGCAATAAGCGTTTAATGCCTTACATATTGTTTTCTCGGAGTCTACGCTTACCTGTTTTTTAAAAAAGAATTTATAAGGCACTTATACCCCCTTGTGGGGTGTTAATTTTTATGAGCCACTTATTTTCGCCTCATAATTTCAATCCAGTAAGGAGATTTAGGGGGCCATATCACGTTTGGCAGCCAGGAATAACGGCTTTGTTGAGCAAAAATCTCCACCATCCCGACTCTTCGATAGCTTTTGACATAATTTTTAAACCATTTATAGACCAGGGTATGTGAATTTGGTCTTTGCAGCCATGACAAATCAATCCGCACAAAAATGAGATATTCAGGCTGCACCGCCTCAATCTCTTTAATCATCTCTTTCTGCATGTTGAGCGCAAAGTCACGAGCCTCCATAAGCGGATACATGTAAATATAACCGCTGGCGGAGGTCATACCGCTGTAAAAATATAACTGCGGTTCAGAACCAATAACCGCCAGTCTATCCCCCGGTTTACTATGTTCCCGCAAATAACGGGCAATGGGCAACGACTCCACAAATGGATTAGGCCAATATGTCTCACGAACCGCCTGTTCCGTACCAAGACTAAACAAAAAATGCCGCTGTTTGTAAAGACTTAAGCCCAGGCAAAAAAACAATAAAAGCAGCGGTACAACGACGATCGTGTACGGAGGCAGGCCATATTGCAGAAGGCGGTTTTTCGATTCCGCCAGCAGTTCGGCAAGAACCCCAAAGGCACTACCCGCCAACAAAGCAGCAACCGGCAAGAGTAAAATAAAATAATGCGGGCGAAAATAACCGCCAATACTAACAGCGATACCGGAAAAAATAGCCAGAGTAAGTAAAAATCCTGCCTGCCGCCAATTACGGTGCCGCCAAAGAACAGCAGCAAGGCCCAAACCGGCCATAAGCCACAGCAATGGCGAGGCGGCCACTATGGATGAGGCCCGCATTTTTAATAGGCTCCATGCGTCAACAAGTGACACCTGCTCAGCATAACTCCGAGCATATTCAAAGGTCCAAAACCAAAATTTATCAAAAACCCCGGCCCAGGACAAAATAATGCAGGTTATAACATAGGGCAAAAAAATCCCCAGACAGAACAAGGCCGAGCGAGCCAACAAACACCGCAGCCCCCATGGCCGGGAATAAAGCCATGTACCAAGGCCGAAAACTGCCCCCCAAACAATAAAGAGCACACCATGCTGCTTAATAATAAAGCCCGTGCCCAGTAGAAAACCAGCCACCAGAAAGAGCCATGTCTTATCCCGATCCAAGGCCAATAATAAGATAAAGACCCCGGCCATAGCGGGAAGCAAAACAAAATGTTCGGAATTAGCAAAAAGCCCCTGCACTGGCTGGCCCATTGACAGCACAATGAAAACTGCGGCAGAAGCAAAGCCGGCCAAATTACCAAAGAGACGGCGGCCAATGAGAAAAACAAGGATACCAGTCAGGGCATTGACCAATAGCAAACCAAAATGGATTCCCCATGGAGTCTGGCCAAATAACGCCAGAACAACGGCGTAAGCCGCGTAAATCCCCGGCAACTTCATATTATAGAGCAAAGTGTAGGGCGCAATACCCTGTAAGAGCAACTGCCCGCCATAGGCATATTCACCCTCGTCCCTCTCCAGAGGCACGGCAAGCAAATGCCAGCGCAGCCACGCCGCCGCCCCTAAAATAATAAATAGAGCAACCCAAGCCAACCAGTTATTTTTTTGTATTTCTGCCTTTTCCAATCATTACCTCAAACCCAAATATCAATCAGGAATCACTTTTCGCAAAATGTGAACATGATGCCCTACGGGCAAACTGTTTTTTTTAGCCACAGACACACACAGACACACACAGACACATTCAGTTCAACACCCCTTGAGGAATACACAGAATAACAGCAAAAAGCTCACAAACTTTGATCTTCCGATACATGAACATAACACTCTACAGGGGAAAATAATTATACCAAGTAAGATTGGATTTTTATTTTATCCCGAGACCTGAGATCACAATATCACCATTAGCCCTTTATTCAACCAATGCCCCAGCCATATCACCAATGGTTTTGCCGCTGTAGGGGCAATCATATCATTTTGGGCGGCCACAAAGGTCGCCCCTACGGTATATTAGGTTTGCAATTCCATAACCCTATTGCCATCACCACTATTTAGATATTCCGAGATATTACGGGGGAATAATACTATTTATTCAAAAACCTTCAACCGCTTCGCAGATTAAGCAGGTATTATGTCCCCTGATTATTCTAAAATAGTGGTAGTCGTAACGTGGAACAGGTATAGTATGCATTCCCAAGCAGGAGCTTTGGAACAAGATTGAATTTTTACAATAGACCAAATATCCTTGTACTTAAATAGAAAAATAATAGATGAAAAATAATATTATACATATTTTGCTTATAATAATACTGACTTGCAACGTTTCATCGTGCGCCAATGGACAGGAAGGCAAAGCGGTAAAGGGAGGAAAGGCGGTAATGGAGAATTTAAATAACGGTAGAAAAGCAAATCATTTAATTAATGAAAAATCGCCGTACCTTTTACAGCACGCATATAATCCTGTGGATTGGTATCCTTGGGGAGATGAAGCGTTTGAAAAAGCCAAAAGAGAAAACAAAGCAATTTTTCTTTCAATAGGATATTCCACTTGCCATTGGTGCCACGTAATGGAACATGAATCTTTTGAGGACAGCTCAGTTGCAGAAATAATGAATAAGTATTTTGTAGCAATAAAAGTTGATAGAGAGGAACGACCAGATATTGATAATATTTATATGACTGCTTGTCAAATGCTTACCGGAAGCGGCGGCTGGCCTCTTACAATAATAATGACGCCCGACAAAAAGCCGTTTTATGCAGGGACTTATATTCCAAAAGAAACTCGCTACGGTAGAATTGGTTTGCTGGAGTTGCTGCCTAAAATTGAAAATGTATGGCAGAATGAACGGGATAAAATAAACGAAAATGCCGCCCAAATTGCCAGTAAACTTCAAAGTGTTTCCTATTTTCAGGGTGGCGGCACAGTCGATAAATCAATTTTTGCAAAAGGCTTCAACTCTTTAAGTTCAATATTTGATAATAAAAACGGTGGATTCGGCAAGGCACCGAAGTTTCCGACATCGCAAAACTTGCTTTTTTTACTACGCTATTGGCATTCCACAAAAGATGCGAAGGCTTTGCAGATGGTTGAAAAAACTCTGACGCAAATGCGTAACGGCGGAATATTTGATCAAATAGGTTTTGGGTTTCACCGTTATTCTACCGATAATCATTGGCTGCTGCCGCATTTTGAAAAAATGCTTTATGACCAGGCAATGCTGGCATTGGCATATACCGAAACTTACCAGGCAACCGGAAACGAATTATATAAAGAGACAGCAGAACAAATATTCACCTATGTTCTCAGAGATTTAACTTCCGACGAAGGCGGATTCTATTCGGCTGAGGATGCTGACAGTGACGGAGAAGAAGGAAAGTTTTATGTCTGGTCAATCGATGAAATAAATCGGTTGCTGAATAAGGAAGATGCCAAATTTTTTATTGATATTTATAATTTTCGGAAAAACGGAAATTTTACGGAGCAAACCAAAAGAATATCAACAGAGACAAATATTCCGCACTTAACTTTGTCAATATTGCAAATTGCAAAAAAATATGGGGCTACTGTTACCGACATAAAAAGTAGAATTGAGAGAATAAGAAAAACATTATTTGTAGCAAGAGAGAAAAGAATTCATCCTTTTAAGGATGATAAAATCTTAACGGACTGGAATGGTTTAATGATTGCGGCATTGTCTAAAGCCGGAAGAGTTTTTGATAATGTTGAATATACTAAAGCGGCTGAAAAAGCTGCTGATTTCATTTTAAGGAATTTGTCTTCAGGCAAAAGACTTCTTCATCGTTACCGTAAAGGTGATGCGGTAATTAAAGGTAATTTGGATGATTATTCTTTTTTTACATTCGGTTTACTTGAGCTTTATGAAACGACTTTCAAGCCCGAATATTTACGGAAAGCTATGCAATATACCGAAATAATGCGTATTCATTTTGGGGATAATAAAGACGGTGGCTTTTACTTTACGCCGGATGATGGCGAAAAATTATTGGTCAGAACAAAAGAAATTTATGATGCGGCAATTCCATCGGGCAACTCGCTTGCTTTTTATGATTTGGTAAAACTCGGGAGAATTACTGCCGATACAAAGTATGAAGAACTATCTTCAAAATTAATTAAAACGTTTTCTGCAAATATTGAACAAAACCCGACAGGCGTAAGTTTTTTATTAACAGGTTTGCAATTTGAATTGGGGAAAAGCTTTGAAATTGTCATTGTAGGTGAAAAATCTTCGGCAAATTACCGACAGATGTTAAAGACAATTAATTCAAAATATATTCCGAATAAAGTTTTAATTTTAATTGATGCTGAAAAAAAGGAAGAAATTACAAAACTTGCTCCATTCACGAAAAGTTATACAGGAATGGAGAATAAGACAATTGTTTACGTATGCGAGAATTATGTATGCAGTCTCCCAGTAAATAATAAGGAAAATCTAATGAAACTTTTGAAAATTTAGAGGGATATGCCTGAGGACATAATCCTATTTATTCAAAAACCTTCAACCGCCTTGCAAATTAAATAGGTATCGTGTCCCCGGATTTTAGGTAGAATGAATCCATCCTGGAATTCGTCCTGTCTGCTTCATTTTGCCCCTTGCCATTTAATAATTTTGGGGTTATGGATAAATTAGTTGTGTAAGTGATCCCGGCCACATTCATAGCTGTCCGGCCGGAACCTGAAAGTGCGTATCCTTTGCAAGTAGATTATGGGGATTTGCCATGGGCTTTGCTAAACATCTTTATCCTTCCCCGGACTCACCAGTGAATCCGAATGCCGCCAACAACCATTCCACCAGGAATGACCATCCACTCCGGCTGCGCCTTGAACGACTCCTTGACAACGCCGATGTTAAAATTAACAATAAGCGCCCCTGGGATATGCAGGTTCACAACCCCGCGTTTTATCACCGCCTCTTCGCCCACGGTTCTTTGGGGCTTGGCGAGGCCTATATGGATGGCTGGTGGGACAGTGATTCCCTTGACGGTTTTTTTGCCCGGGTATTACGGGCAGATCTTGCCGCCCGGGTGGCTACCTGGCAGGACGTCCTCGCCGCTTTTAAAGCCAAATTATTCAATCATCAAACCGTATCCAGAGCCTTCCAGGTCGGCAAACGGCATTACAATATAGGCAATAAGCTCTACCAGCGCATGCTGGATAAGCGTATGATCTATAGTTGCGCCTATTGGCGCCGCGCCAATAGTCTAGATGAGGCTCAGGAAGCAAAACTGGATGTGGTTTGCCACAAGATGGACCTTAAACCGGGAATGCGCTTACTGGATATAGGCTGTGGTTGGGGAGGAATGGCCGCTTATGCGGCAGAAAAATATGGCGTTGAGGTATTGGGGATTACGATCTCGCGGGAACAGGCGGCCTATGCCACAGAAAAATGTGTGGATCTGCCAGTCACCATTAAAATGCAGGACTACCGCAAATTGACGGGCACATTCGACCGCATCATCTCACTCGGTATGTTTGAGCATGTGGGCTATAAGAATTACCGCATTTTTATGAAGAACGTCCGCCGGCTGTTGCGCCCCGATGGCCTGGCATTATTACATACCATTGGCAGCAACAAAACCACCAGCACCACTGACAAATGGATAAACCGTTATATATTCCCCAATTCCATGCTGCCCTCCGCCAGGCAAATAAGCGCCGCCGTCGAAGGGCTGTTTGTCATTGAGGACTGGCATAATTTCGGCGCAGATTACGATACCACCCTCATGCACTGGTTTCGGAATTTTGATAAATATTGGCCCGAATTGCGAGGGCCTAAATATGATGAGCGTTTTTACCGGATGTGGAAATATTATCTTCTGGCCTGCGCGGGCTCATTCCGGGCTCGCGTCAACCAACTCTGGCAGTTGGTATTATCCCCCATGGGCTGTATAAACGGCTACTGCGCTCCTCGTTAGGTCGTAAATGCTCCGAATATAAATAGTGACATACCCCTTTTTATTTACTCATCAGCTTTTCTCGAAGTCTACGCTTCGCTCCGCTTACCTGTTTTTTGTGACGGTAATTTAGCAATAAGGCACTAATTGGCGTAAGGACTCGGCAACAATAATTTCAAAAAGCATTTCGAATTAGCTCTGCCCTCGGTGCCTTACCCTTTTCCATCATCACCGCCATCACATCAAAACGGACAGGAAAATCATGAAGATTATGCTGCGACATATACACCAGAGCAGTTTTAATTATCTGTTGTTGTTTATGAGAAGTCACGGCATCAGCCGGAGTACCAAATCTTATGCTGGAGCGGGTTTTAACCTCAACAAAAACAAGATATTCTCCGTCATTGGCTATAATATCAATTTCACCGCTTCGTACCCGAAAATTTCTTTCAACAATACGATATCCTGATTTCATTAAATATTGAGCGGCAAATTCCTCCCCTTTCCGGCCCAATGAAATTCGATGATCAGTCATGAGGATTAAAGAATTTCTTCACCCCGGCGAAGGTTTTACGATGCAGGGGGCAAGGGCCATATTGGGCCAGGAGACGACGATGTTCTGCCGTAGGATAGCCCTTATTTTGGCTGAAATTATACTGAGGATATTGCCGATGATACTGCTTCATTAAATCGTCCCTGGTAACTTTGGCAACGATAGAGGCTGCGGCAATGGAGGCACTACGAGAATCCCCTTTAATCAGGGATTGTTGGGAAACAGCGATAGGCACAGGAAATCTGCCATCAACAAGAACAAAATCAGGCTTTGTGCGCATGGATTCCAAGGCCTTTTTCATCGCCATCAACGAGGCCTGCAGAATATTATATCTGTCAATTTGAGCCTCAGAAATAATCCCGATACCAAAATCAACATCCATTTCTTTAAGCAAATCAAAGAGATTAGCTCTCTTTTTAGGAGTCAACTTTTTGGAATCATCAAACTGCTGATAATCACAATCCATCGGCAAAATTACACTGGCTGCAACCACCGGCCCAGCCAGGGGGCCACGACCAACTTCATCGGTGCCAGCAATTGCAGAAAAGCCTTGCCGGCTCAATTCACGCTCAAAAGAAAAGCGGTCTGTTTCTACAAAAAGAGGGAACAAACTCTGGGGAACAGCCCACCTCCCTTCATTTTTCATGCATCAGACCTCAATCAATTGCAGTGGGCGGTTCATAAACCGCCCTGCCCACTACAGCAACTTTCTTTCTTTAATTCTAGCGGCCTTACCACGCAACTCACGTAGATAATACAGTTTTGAGCGCCTGACCCTGCCCAGATTGTCAACAACAATCTTCTCTATTTTGGGGGAATGCAGCGGAAATGATTTTTCTACCCCAATACCATGTGACATCTTACGAACAGTAAAAGATGCCCCCATTTTGCCTCTCTTCTGGCCAAGAACCACGCCTTTAAATACCTGAATTCGCTCTTTAGCGCCTTCAATAATTCTTAAATATACACTAACGGTATCCCCGGTACGAAATTCAGGAACATCATAACGCATACTTTCTCTATCCATTTTATCAAGCACAGTTGCCATTCTCATCACCTTTTTATTTAAAATAAAGAACTGCAAAAAACCACATCAACCAACCATGGGCGAACACACAGGTTCACCCCTACCCCAGCAGACGATCCAAAATAATCGAAACGGCCGAACGAACAGACAAATGGTTATAACCTTCACCACCCAAGGGCGGCAGAACCAAATCAACCTGTTCCATAACTTCTGGAGCAAGTCCCCAGCCAGTACCGAACAGAATCAACATCCTTTCTCCAGCCACAAGTCTCTGGCGTGCCTCGGAATAATCCAGACCTTTCAACTGTTTTGCCGCACTAGTTGCTAAAACCAGCGGCCTTCGATGCCACTTTTTAGTAACTTCTCCATATAATTCAGCCACACTGTCCAGAACCCGCACACTGCGAAAAGCTCTTTTTCTGTCAGGATTATACTCCGCCCCCTGGCCACTCTGCCAATGCGCCATAATTTCACGAGCCAAGGTACGTTGATCGGCGTATGGAGTGACAACGTAATATGTATCTACACCGTATGTTGCCGAGGCCCTGGCAATGTCATGCAGATCCAGATTTGTGACTGCCGAGCCTATAATTTCATTATTTTTATTACAAACCGGATAATGCACCAAGGCAATATCCAGTCGAATCTTCTGCTTTTCAGAGCGCGGCAAGCCCTTAACATCGACGCCCTCGCCTTTCAGCCCTTTCAACTCAACAGGCGAGAAAGAGGCCTCACCCAGAAGATCAGGACGTCTCAATCTGGTACGTTGAACCGACTGAGCTAAACGCCACCGCTTAATGGCTCCATGATCGCCAGACATGAGTACCTCAGGAACCGATTTTCCAGCAAACACCCGAGTACGAGTATATTGTGGATGTTTTAATAGGCTCCGGCTGAAGGTATCAGAAGTAGCTGAATCCTCACATCCCAACACCCCCGGCAGCAGGCGGGTGACAGAGTCAATCAGAACCATAGCGGCAAGCTCTCCGCCAGTAAGGACATAATCTCCTATGGACACCTCATTATCAATATATTCTTCCATCCGGGCATCAACGCCCTCATAACGGCCACATATAATAATCAAATGTTCTTTGGCAGCAAATTCACGAGCCACCTTTTGATTATATGGCCTCCCTTGGGGAGTCATCAATACGACATGACCACCAGGGTTGCTCTCATGCGCCGCCTGTAAAGCTGCCATCAGCGGTTCAGGCTTCATCACCATTCCCTCGCCACCTCCAAAGGGGCGGTCATCGGTGCAGGAATGTTTATCCAGGGCAAAATCGCGGATATTATACGTCTCAATTTCCAGAGCTCCCGAAGCCCTGGCCCTTTTGATAATTCCCTCATTGAGAGGTGATTCAAGCAGATTCGGAAAAATTGTCAGAAGATCAAAGTGCATCGGGCGCGTTAATTTCCAGAAGTCCAGGCGGCGGGTCAATAATCATAACACCGTCCTGCTCTTCAATCCTGACAATTATATCATTGGTGGCTGGTACCAGATATTCGTCTCCCCCACCTTTTATAACCAAAATGTCGTGCGCCCCAGTTGCCAGCAGAGAAATAACCCGCCCCAAAGTACGTCCCTTTGTGGTAATTACTTGCAACCCTTCCATTTCGTGCCAGTAGAACTCATCAGGAGCAAGTTCCGGCAAGTCTTCCACGGGCACCCAAACCTCAAAGCCAGTCAAGGTCTCAGCATTGTTGCGATCATCAATCCCCACAAATTTTGCCGCCAGATATTTACCATGACAGCGCAATTTTTCGGCCTTAAAGCACCGGGTTGTATTCCATTGCCGCAACTCAAACTGAGTAACGCCAAGCAGGTCGGCAGGATCATCGGAAAATGGTAAAATTTTAATTTCGCCCTTAATTCCCTGTGCCTTTAATGATTTTCCCGCCAGGATATAATCCGCTTTATTGTATGCCCGTATTTCTGACAAATTAATTACTCAATAATTTCAAGCCGGGCCTTTTTATCCATTTTACTTGCCGAAGTCGTAAGTAACGTCCGGATGGCCTGCGCCGTCCGCCCCTGCTTACCAATAACCTTGCCAAGATCTTCCTTAGCCACCCGCAATTCTTCAACAATCAGGCCATCACGGTCAACCTCATCAACCCGCACATCGTCAGGTTTGTCAACCAGAGCCTTTACTATAAAGACAACCAATTCTCTCATAAGAGACACATTGCTATTCAGCAACTACAGCCGGAGCAGCAGCGTTACGAGCCAGAAGGCTCTTTACCGTAGTAGTCGGTTGAGCGCCTTTATCAATCCACTCCTGTACCTTATCCTGCTTAATGTTCAGAACTATTGGGTTTTGCATAGGGTCATAGGTACCAACCATATCCAGAAATTTACCATCCCGAGGGGCGTTGGCATTCTGTACAACAATTCGATAAAAAGGCATCTTTTTCCGGCCAAATCGGCTTAATCTTATCCTTACCGCCATTACATAATTCTCCTATATTTTATTAACGGTGCTTAACACGCATAAACATATTTTTACAAAAAACTGTTCAGGCACTCCCCTGAATAGTTACCAAAAAAATCAAAGCCAGCGCAACGGAGGTGCAGTCGTAACCATTAACGAAAAAGTCCCTTTGGTCTTTTCCGCCTCTTCATTTTCTTACCACCCATAGCTCCTCCGAACTTTGGCCCCCGCATTTTTTTCATCATTTTAAGCATTTCGCTATAGCTCTTCAGAACCTTATTTACATCCTGCACTGAAGTACCAGAGCCAGCGGCAATACGCTTACGACGATTGGCATTAATAATTTGATAACTCCGTCGTTCTTTGGGAGTCATAGAATTAATAACCGCCTCAATTTTAACCAGCTCACGTTCGTCAGGTTTGGGCATGTCCTTAATCTGTTTCATTTTGTTCAGTCCAGGGATCATACCCATGATCTGTTCCAAACTGCCCATTTTTTTTATTTGCTGAATCTGGTCACGAAAATCTTCCAATGAGAAGGTATTTTTCTGTAACTTTTTGGACAGACGCTCTGCCTGTTTCTTATCGACAACATCTTCTGCCTTCTCGATGAGGGACAAGACATCGCCCATCCCCAAAATCCGGGAAGCCATACGATCCGGATGAAAGACATCCAGAGAATCAAGATCCTCACCGGTACCAACGAGTTTTATAGGACATTGAGTAACCTTCTTAATAGATAAGGCCGCGCCGCCCCTGGCATCGCCATCCATCTTGGAGAGGATGACTCCAGTAATATCTAATTCCTGGTGAAACTTATCAGCAACGGTAACGGCATCCTGCCCGGTCATGGCATCCGCCACCAAAAGGATTTCGTTCGGACAAACCGCCTCCTTGATCCGAACCAGCTCTCCCATTAAATCCTGATCAACGTGCAGACGACCAGCGGTATCAATAATTACCGTATCATAATTTTCGTGTTGGGCGGCAAGGACTGCATTCCGACATATATCAACAGGATCATGCTCTGCCTTAGACGGATGGACGGGCACTTCAACACTCTCCGCCAGAACCCGCAACTGCTCAATAGCGGCAGGCCGATATACGTCAGCCGGAGCCAAATAGGGCCGCCGACCTCTTTTTTTGAGAACTTTAGCAATCTTGGCAGAGGAAGTTGTTTTACCAGACCCCTGCAATCCCACCATAAGAATAACTGCCGGGGACTGACCGCCAAACTGCAATTCTGCAGTTTCACCTCCAAGCAGGTCAATCAAGGCCTCATGAACAACCTTGATAACTTGCTGACCGGGAGACAGGCTCTGTAACACCTCCAACCCGACTGCCTTCTCGGTTACAGAGGCAACAAACTCCTTAACAACCTTGAAGTTTACATCGGCCTCCAGAAGGGCCATGCGCACTTCACGCATGGCGTCCTTAATATTATCCTTGGATAATTTACCGTGGCCACGCAGCTTTTTAAAGACCCCTTCCAGGCGATCAGAAAGATTATCAAACATCAGCTAATTTTGTATCAAAAAAAGAAATTAAAAAACTTTATAATTAACGTAAGTGCTCAGCAAACTATACCCTCAAATTTATTGAATCGGCTAAAATACCGTCATTCACGTTAAATGTCAAGTGCCAAACAAACGTAGGCGACAAACGAACCACATCTTGACTTTGTGACACCCTTCACACTGTAAGCGATTCAGGGACGCCGCCATGTACACGTTGACCGGGCGCAATAATACCCCCTGTATATTGCGGCCGGTCAACGTGTTGCCGTGTGGTTTTCATGGATCGCTTACAAACAAACCACTTTCTAGCCGACACTTATCCAATGATTCTGAGCCATCTATCTGGTAGCATCTGTAGCCGCCGCCCTTTGGCAATATTCGTTTAAGCAAGCCGCTCAATACCTTTTTGGGCCCCACCTCAATAAAAGTTCTCACATCTTGAGCCAATAAGGCATTTATAATATCGAGCCATCGCACCATGGAGACAACCTGCCGAGCCATAATATCTTTAATCACTGGAGGCTCAACCTCCCTGGTGGCAGTGACGTTAAAGAAAATGGGAGTTACGGGACGTTTGAGCGGCGTATTGGCGAGGATCTTCTCAAACTCCGGTACTGCCGCCTTCATAAGGGGGCTGTGATTGGCGATACTAACCTTCAGGGTAATGGCCTTACCACCCTTGTCGATTGCCAAATCACAGGCGTCTTTCACGGTCTGTGTATCCCCGGATATAACAATCTGCTGAGCGGAATTGTAATTGCCAATACTGATCTTGTCAGGGGCAGCTATTTCCCGTAAAATATCCTGCACTACTGACATATCAAGGCCAAGAACAGCGGCCATCCCGCCAGGATTTTCACTTCCAGCCGCAGCCATAATTTTACCCCTGGCAGTTACCAGCCTGAAGGTATCTTGCAAACTAAGTGCGTCAGCGGCCTGCAAAGCGCTATATTCACCCAAGCTGTGACCGGCAAAAAAATCAGGTCTTAATCCTGCCTGTTGTACGGCATGCCAACAGACTAAATTTGCCGCACTAAGGGCAGGCTGCAAATTTTCCGCCTCAGTTAAGCTCTCCATGGGGCCATTAAGACATAACTCTTTGATGGGCAAACCACTCACCTGCTCAGCCAGATCCATAATGGCCATGGCCTCAGGATCTACCTGGATAAAATCCCGCCCCATACCAACATACTGTGACCCCTGACCGGGGAATAATACGGCAATCTTTTCTTTATTCATTGTTTCTCAACCTGTTCTTTTTTCGTAAACGACAAACGAACCACATCTTGACTTTGTGCCCCAAAGCTGTAAGCGATTCAGGGACGCCGCCATGTGCAAGTTGACCGGGCACAATAATACCCCTGTATATTGCGACCGGTCAACGTGTTGCCGTGTGGTGTTCATGGGTCGCTTACATTTTTTCCAGACAAAATCTGTTGCAATATAAGCAGGCTTACCCCCACCGTAATGGCGGAGTCGGCCACATTAAAGGCAGGCCAGTGATGACCCTTATAATAAAAATCCAGAAAATCCACCACCGCTCCTAAACGCAAACGGTCAAGTAAATTACCGGCAGCCCCACCAGCGATCAGCCCCAGGGCGACTCCATAAATCCAGCCCTGCTCCCTTAATTGGCGCAGGGCAATAATCAGCACAATTAGGGCAATAACAGCGATGGCCACAAAAAAAATCTGCCGCCAGGCGCCATAATTACCGTTCAGCAGACCAAAGGCTGCCCCTTTATTGGTCAAATAGGTAAAATTAAAAAGGCCGGGAATAATCTCCCGGCTTTCAAACATGGCAAAATTACCGACAATCCATGCCTTACTTAATTGATCAGCGACAATCACCAATGCTGTGAGCAAAAGTGGCAGCAACAAGACTTAATCTCCCAACTCGGCCAAAACTCCCGCACAACGCTTACATACGGTAGGATGTTGCTCGCTCGCTCCGACGGACACACTATGTATCCAGCAACGCTCGCATTTTTCGCCCTTGGCAGGCTCAACCAGAAGCCGAAGTTCAGGCAGTTCATCGCTAACATAGACCTCGTCACCAGCAATATCGCCTTTTTCCAGACTGGAAACAATGGCAATATCCTGCAGGGTTCCCCAATTATCATCCAGAAAATCAGCCAAATCGCCAGAAGATGAGACCGTTACCCTGGCCTCCAATGAATGACCTATAACCTTATTGATCCTGGCAATTTCAAGGGCCTTGTTCATCTCGCGCCTCACCTGAATCAGTTTCGCCCAGGTCTTATCCAAACCGGGGCGCAGATGATCGGGATGTGCCTCGGGAAAAGCAGACAAGGCAATATCAGCATCACGCCCCGCATCGACCGGCAAATGTCCCCAGGCCTCATCCACCGTAAAGGTCAAGACTGGCGCCATCAAGCGTAACAGGCCGCTGGCCAAATCATACAAAACAGTCTGGGCAGCCCGTCGCTCAATGGAGTTGGTGCCGGAGGTATAAAGCCTATCCTTGATAATATCCAGATAGAAAGAGCTCATGGTCACCGTACAAAAATTCAGCGAACCATGAAATATAACATGAAATTCAAAGGCCTTATAAGCGGCAATCAACCTCTGGCGCAACTGCTCAAACTGCGATAAGGCCCACTGGTCGATCTCCGGTAAATCTTCGTAGGCCACCCTATCGCTTTGCGGATCAAAATCACTAAGATTGCCAAAGAAATAGCGCATGGTGTTCCGAATCTTGCGGTATGAATCGGCCAACTGACTAAGGATATTGTCTGATATTTTTATCTCATCACGATAATCTGCCGAAGCCACCCACAGACGCAGAATCTCAGCCCCGTACTTTTTAATAATCTCCTCGGGGGCAACCACATTCCCCTCACTTTTGGACATCTTCCGGCCCTGCGAATCCACCACAAAGCCGTGCGTCAATACACCACGATAAGGCGGCACACCTCTGGTGCCCACCGAGGCCAGCAAAGAGCTCTGAAACCAGCCACGATGCTGGTCACTGCCCTCCAGATAGAGATCAGCCGGAGATGACAGCTCCGGTCTATCTTCCAGCACGGCCGCATGACTGACGCCGGAATCAAACCAGACATCCAGAATATCCTTTTCCCTCTGGAAATCACTGCCACCGCATTCTCTACAAGTAATATCGCCAATAAAATCTTTTATATCATGTGAGTACCAGGCATCAGCCCCCTCTTTAAGGAAAAATTCTTCTATACGCTGATTGATGGTATCATCATTCTGTATTTCCCCGCATTTGGTGCATAAAACGGCGGTAATTGGCACCCCCCAGGAGCGTTGCCGAGACAGACACCAGTCAGGTCTGGACTCCACCATACCGAGAATCCGATCCATCCCCCAGCGGGGTGTCCAGCGTACTTCCCGCACGGCATCCATCGCCTTCTGGCGCAGATCGTTATTATCCATGCTAATAAACCACTGTTCCGTGGCTCGAAAGATCACCGGCTTTTTACAGCGCCAACAATGAGGATAACTATGGGACATTTTGGCCTGCTGAACCAGGCTGCCGTTCTTCTCCAAATCGGCACAGATATGCTCATTGGCCTCATTGATATCCATTCCCAAATACACACCGGCCTCTTCGGTGAAACAGCCTCGGCTGTCCACTGACGACAGGATATCTAAGCCATAACGCACACCAGTTATATAATCTTCGCGGCCATGTCCTGGTGCGGTATGAACGCAACCGCTACCGGTCTCAAGGGTTACATAATCTGCTAATACCATTAACGAATCACGCTCCAGAAACGGATGACGACAGCGGCGGCGTTCCAGCTTCCGGGCAGAAAAGGCAGCTAAAATCTCATAGTCGCTAATACCAAACTCGGTCATAGCAACAGCGACCCGCTCCTCGGCCATAATCCAGACCTCACCCTCCACCCGCACGGCGGCATAGACAAAATCAGGATGCATGGCCACGGCCAGATTAGCAGGCAAGGTCCAAGGCGTAGTTGTCCAAATAATTACCTTAATATTTGAGCCGGCAAGGGAGGCATCAATATCGCTTAAATCGTCCGTCACCGGGAACTTCACATAGATGGAGTGAGCCGCAATATCGGCATAATCCACCTCGGCCTCAGCCAAGGCTGTCTGACAAGACGCACACCAGTAAACCGGTTTTTTACTGCGCATCACCGCCCCGGAACTAAGAAAACGGTTAAATTCACGAGCCGTAGACGCCTCATAACGATAGTCAATAGTCAAATAAGGATTGTCCCAGTCGCCCAGAATGCCCAGACGCTTGAACTCGTCTCTCTGTATTTTTACCCATTTCCGAGCATAATCACGGCAAGCCTTACGAAAAGAAATGGGTGGAATCTGCCGCTTCTTCTCGCCCAATTCCTTGTCGACATTATGTTCAATGGGCAGACCATGACAGTCCCAGCCCGGTATATAGGCACAATGATGACCAGACATCCGCTTAGAGCGCAGAATGATGTCCTTCAAAATTTTATTTAAGGCATGCCCGATGTGAATGTGGCCATTGGCATAAGGGGGGCCATCGTGCAGTATATAGGCCGGTCTCCCGCTAGTATGTTCCTGCACCTTGGCATAGATATCTTCCTGCTGCCATTTTTTGAGAATTTCCGGCTCACGTTGAGTCAGATTGGCCTTCATCTTAAACTTGGTTTTAGGTAAATTCAGGGTGGATTTATAATCCATAGGATACTCCGATGATTCGTTTATATTAAGTGGTATCGAATGACATACGACACCAGCGAACAGGTAAAGATACCAGTAAAGCATAAACTTGCAAGACGAAAATTTTGGTTTTCAGGTGCTTTCTAATTTATTTTTTGGCAATAAATAGCAAAAACTCAATAAATGTTTTAAGAATCATGAAGGACACGCAGTACAGGTGAACGCTTACACATAAATTAAGGAGACTTGAGATGTCTAAAACTAAAATTATAGCCCTGGCAGGCAAGGGTGGAACTGGCAAGACTACGATTTCGGCCCTTTTGATTAAATACCTGTGTCATAAAAAGCTTACCCCCATTCTGGCAGTAGATGCTGATCCCAATGCCAATCTAAATGAATTATTGAATATAGAAGTTGGGCAGACAGTTGGCCAAATCAGGAAGGAGATAAAAGGCGATATCCCAATTAATATGAGCCGGGATCAATTCATGGAGATGAAAATTCAGCAATCTATACTGGAGGAATCCGGCTTTGATTTAATGGTTATGGGACAACCGGATGGACCGGGTTGCTATTGTGCCGCCAATCAATATCTAGCCATGACCATGGATCATCTCGCCGATAACTACAAGTATATTTTGGTGGATAACGAGGCGGGTATGGAGCATTTAAGCCGCATGAATCTCACCCGGATCGACCATATGCTGGTAATCTCCGATCCCTCGGCCCGAGGCATTATGACCGCAGGCCGTATCTCAGAGATTACCCTGCCACTGGGACTGGACATCCGGGATAAATGGTTGATTGTTAACCGGGCACCCAATCCAGCTCCCGACGCCCTACTGACAAAGATTAATGAGACCGTCGAAAAAGCCAACCTCCCCCTGGCCGGCATCTTTTCCGCCAGCCAGGAGTTAGTTGATTACGAATTATCAGGCTCTTCATATCTTAATCTGGATGCGGATAGCCCGATAATCAGAGAGGCATTTGCAGCCTTTGACAAAATCATCAAATGAATCTAAGGCACTGGTGAACGCTTACGGGATGGATAAAGCACACTCTCGTATACAATTATGGTCGTACCGCTGACGTGACCTCTCCAAAACCGCTGCTAATAAAATGTTCGTCACGCAGATATGCATTCCCATGCGGAGCGTGGGAACGAGGGAAAGAATTTATAAGGCCCTCGCTAAGCGCAGACTCCGATACCCCCTTGTGGGGGTGTTAAATTGATTTATTGGCCTATTATTGGTCGTAGGAGCGGCCTTTGTGGTCTCCCAAAATGATGGCATGCAGCAGGGAGTTCACGGAGTGCTTACATTTTTTTGTAATTTCATATTGACATACTACACATTATCGTTGTCTAATAAAATTAAGATGTTAAACACACTTATAAGGGGCACGAGATGACAGAATTATCATTCAAAAAAAATATCAGCTTACAAAATATTCTCTTTGACGAATATGTACACAAGGCCTGTCAAATTAATGTCGTCTTTCTTAATTTTGATGGTCAAGGTAGCGGGTTATGTCGTTGTGACGGTGAAATGCAGGAAATTGACCTGCCAACAATGCGGAAAATAATCTTTGGTATCCCCAAAAAAGACCTGGAAGACTACCTGAACGCCATTTTTGATCCCAATTGTCATTCCGATGAAGTCAGCCGCAGCCCAGATGGTGAAATAATATTTAAGCAACCGGAACTACAGAAACTAAAAAAATACGACACCAGTAACCTTGCCAAACACTCTCTAAAAGACCTGCAAGATTTACCCACTGAGCGGCTCTACTATTTTACCGAACAAAATGCCACTGGTAATCGGGGCGCATGCTTGACAACAGCCTTATATGGCAACACCAAAAGCCGGGTATTTCATCGGCCAGACTGCCAGAGTTTCAGTGCTATAAGTTGCACCTCGCTATTTAACAGCCACGCCGAAGCAATAGCCGCCAACTTTAAACCATGCCGGATATGTAAGCCCTAGGGGGCCTATTACCCATAAATCGACAGCACGAAAATACGCTATCGGAATCGGAATCGGAATCGCAAATCGATTTTTCGATTCCGATTCCGATTCCGATTCCGATAGCGATAGCGATAGCGAGGCAAAACTATAAGAATCATAGCCCTCATTTTAATCAATCCAACTAAATCAACATACTCATTTATCACCCAAACTAAAAAAGAGTTTTTATGCTAACTTGGCCATATCGTTACCATCTCTCCACAAGGATGAAGTTAAGGCGCTCCATGTATGAAGTTTTACGGGATCAGCTTGACTGCAAGTTAACCAAGATAGCACTTGTTGACTCATATGAAAATTTCATCAAGAGTGGTGAGCCATACCCCTTTGTGGCTAAAAGAGAATTGAAGCCCAGGGCCCGCATAGCAGAAAAAGAGTACAGTAACCACAATCACTTCTTCATTATCTTTTGTGAAGGGATAATTCCCAGTATACACAAAAAATACATCCGTTTTTTTAATAATAACAAGCTAACGAAAGAGTCAATTGAACAGCTCCCATACGTCACGCTGCACAAGAAATATACCGCCAATCTGCGCTACTTTAATAACCCTTCATTTGAGATGCTGGTTGAAGATCTCATCCCCGTTGATTATGCCCTGCTAATTCAAAACGACCCCTCCATTAAAACGAGCAATCGTTATATGATGAGCCATTTTCACGTTCGGATTGACTGGCCGATTGATGATGCGACAGAAGAAATGGGCCAGAATTTACGCTATATTGCTAAAGATCTTTATGAACGAGGGGAAAAATATGCGGAACATCTACAAAGTAAATTATTCGAGAATCACGGCTTCCATCATACCGTAGGTGGCCGACGCACCGCCGCGGTGGTAGCCGCCCAATTCCTGAAAAGAATGAACTTCATCTCCACCGTTTACGTATCAAGCGCCGAGGCCCGAACTCTCACCAGAATCAGTGAACGTGGAGTGAGTAAATATGTCCTGATTAAAATTCCACTACACGATATTTTCAGATTAGCGGCAGAACATCGCATAAAATTCGATAATTTTGTTGAACGCTATATGGTCGACATTGGCGATGAATACGGCATTGCCATCCTGCATATCGTCTATCGCAACGCCATTTACTCCAAACCACCGGATGACGGTAAGTTGCGCCGTTTACGACCAGATTACCAATGGCTAAATGTTCACGACCAGCTTATCCTCCCCCTGCCCGACCAACAGGACGCCTATCCTATTCGTTATAACACCATTTATTCAGCCGATTAACTTGACGATTGGCCATAGGCCTCGTTTCTAAGGGCCTGTAGAGAAAAACTGTAAGGGTGTTCATCTTCACCTCGTTCCCACGCTCCTGCGTGGAAACGCATACCAGTATAACAAACATTTTATCACCAACAGTTTTGGAGAAGTTACCGTGCAACAAGGTGTTCATGGAGCGCTTACAGTTATCAGCCAAGATAGGCCCGCCGTACTCCGTCGTTCGCCAGCAACTCCTCGGACGTACCGCTCATGGTAATCTTCCCATTTTCCATAACATAACCTCGATGCGCCACTTGCAGGGCTTGATTGGCGTTCTGTTCCACCAGGAATATGGTGGTGTTATGTTCCTGATTGATCTTCATGATGATGGAAAATATCAACTTAATAACCAATGGCGCCAGCCCCAATGACTGTTCATCAAGCAAGAGTAATTGCGGCCGGGCCATGAGCGCCCTGGAGATAGCCAACATCTGCTGTTCACCACCAGACAATGTGCCACCTGCCTGATTTTTTCTTTCGGCCAGAATAGGGAAAAGTTCAAAAACGTATTCAAGATCCTCTTTAACACCAAAAGGGTCACGCCGCAGAAAGGCTCCGGTATCAAGATTTTCCATAACGCTGAGCTGCGGGAATATCCGGCGGCCCTCGGGAACCTGGCTTATCCCCATCTCAACTATTTTATTCGGTGCCATCCGGTGTATCGGCTGCCCCCTGAAGAGTATTTCCCCGGATCGTGGCGGGACAAGACCTGAAATCGACATCAAGGTGGTAGTTTTACCAGCCCCGTTAGCCCCAAGTAAAGTAACGATCTCGCCGGCGGCCACGTCTATATTAATGCCATGCAGGGCAGAAATATTACCATAATAACTTTTTAGATTGAAAATATTGAGCACGGCTACTCTCCCAGATATGCCTTAATTACCACCGGATTTTCCTTAATTTCCTGAGGTGTGCCTGCCGCAATTCTTCTGCCGTAATCCATTACATAAATACGGTCGGATATACTCATTACCAGTTTCATATCATGCTCGATCAACAGTATTGAGAGCTTATAGGTATCACGGATTTTGACAATTAGCTGATCCAGTTCCAAGGTCTCCCGGGAATTCATGCCAGCCGCTGGTTCGTCAAGCAATAAAACCGTTGCTTCCGTTGCCAGAGCACGGGCAATCTCCAATCGGCGTTGGGCACCATAGGGCAGATTGTGTGCCAGGTCATTCGCCACATCGGCAAGCCCCATTTGCCCCAGAATTTCGTAGCTGCCCTCCACAATTTGTTGTTCTGCATCCCTAATCGACTTGGGACGAAAAATTGCCGAAAATATACCGCCGGACGTCCGACAATGGCAACCAATCATCACGTTCTCAAGAACTGTCATCTCGGGGAAAAGCCGAATATTTTGAAAGGTACGGGCCAGACCCTTTTGGGTAATCTCATGGGGCGGCAAACCGTTTAATGTTATTGTTGGCGCACCGGCAGCCTGCATATATATATTGCCTGAAGTCGGTCGGTAAATACCGGTAAGGCAATTAAAAAAAGTCGTTTTACCAGCACCGTTGGGCCCGATTAGGGCAACAATTTCCTGTCGTCCAACGCTCAAATCAACCGCATCCAAGGCCCGCAGTCCACCAAAATTCATGCTCAGTCCTTCGACCTTCAGTACAGGAGGCATTTTAACTCCCCGCCTTGAATTTATAGGTGCGACGTGCGTTACTAATTAAGCCCTGGGGCCGCACAAGCATCATCAGCACCATAACCGCCCCAAATAACAACATACGATAATCGGCAAAGGCCCGTAGATACTCGGGCAGCAAAACAAATAACAGGGCGGCAATAACCACCCCGATGATAGAGCCCATACCGCCAAGCACGACAATGGACAAAATAATGGCCGATTCCATAAAAGTGAAACTGGCCGGATTAATAAAGGTAGTTTTGGCCGCAAACAAGACCCCAACCATCCCGGCCCAGGTAGCCCCCATAGCAAAAGCGGCAAGTTTTATTTTAGTCTTGTCTATGCCCATTGCCTGGCAGGCAATTTCATCCTCCCGCAGGGCGACCCAGGCCCTGCCGATTCTGGAATTTTGCAGCCTGTTAATCACAAAAATAGTGAATACAACCAGGATCAGAGCCAGAAAATATATATAAATCGTTGATCCGGCCTGGGAGAGTTCAAGCCCGAAAAAGGATGGCCGAGGTATATTGGCAATACCGCTGGGACCAAAGGAAAAATCGTTCCAATTCTCTAACACCAGCCGAATAATCTCACCAAATCCCAGCGTCACGATGGCCAGATAATCACCACGCAGCCGCAATACCGGAAAACCAAGCAAAACGCCAAAGGTAGCGGCAATGATTGCCCCAATGGGCAGACAAGTCCAGAATCCAAAGCCAAAATGGTAGTTAAGCAGGGCGTAAGAATAGGCCCCTACGGCGTAAAATGCCACATAGCCCAGATCAAGCAGACCAGCCAGGCCCACCACAATATTAAGCCCCAGCCCAAGAACAACGTACATTAGAGCCGTGGTCATGATACTGGTTTCATAGGAAGAAAACATGAAGGGGAAAACAAGCGAGAACAGGGCAAGTGCAATAAAAATGCTGTAATAACAGCGGGGTGTATAAAATAGAGTGTTTTTAATATTAGCCGCTAAATCCAGGAAATGGTTTTGCCCCTGGTACTTGCGCCTGCCAAGATTGCGGCTCAGGAGAGATATGAAGAAACTGCCGATGCCAACCAGAAGCAAATTGTGCCAGCGCCAGACAATGAGTTTTTCAAGAAGATTAACCTTAATCACCATAATGGGGAAGGTGAGAAACATAAACCAGAGCGCAACCAGGGCGGATTTTTTTATTTCGTTGATTATGCGCACGACTTACACCTTTTGGATCTCGGAGCGACCCAATATCCCTGCTGGCCTGAAGATTAGAATAAGCACCAAGAAACCAAAGGCGAAGACATCCTCATAATCGCTTGAGACATACCCGGTTGCAAAACTTTCGGTTAAGCCCAGAATAAATCCTCCCAACACGGCCCCCGGAATACTGCCAATACCGCCTAACACGGCCGCAGTAAACGCCTTAATGCCAGCGATAAAACCAATATAAAAGTTAATTTGTCCAGCATGCGAGGCAATCAACAGGCCGCCAATAGCCGCCAGCACAGAGCCAATGATAAAGGTAAAAGAGATAACCCTGTTCACATCAATACCCACCAGCATGGCCATCTGCATATCCTGGGCTGTAGCCCGCATGGCCTTCCCGATTCGAGTGTATTTGATCAAAATAGTCAGTAGCAGCATGACTAAGACGGTGGTGGCCAGGATAACCAGATCAGTGGAGCCCATAAAATCGGCATAGGGTTCCATAAAGGCAAAATCGGGAATTAGTTCAGGGAAGGACAGAAAATCGGAGGTTTGGGCCAGCATAACATAATTCTGTAAGAAAATAGACATGCCGATGGCACTGATCAAGGGGGCTAGGCGAGAGGAGCGGCGTAAGGGTTTATAGGCAATTTTTTCTATAGTATAGCCATAAGCTGCCGCATATATCATGGCCGCCAGGCCGGAGATAGCCAAAATTGACAGACCATGCATGCCCAGAATGGTGAGCAAGCTGGCACAAATCAAAGCGGTAAAGGCACCAATCATATAGATTTCGCCGTGGGCAAAATTTATCAGGCCGATAATGCCATAAACCATCGTATAACCCAGGGCGATTAACGCATAAATACTACCACGGGTCAGGCCGCTGAAGAAGAGATCAAGAAAATAATCCATAGCAGGAAACAGAGGTTGTCACTTTCGCAGTATTGTCACATTATTAGGGACTAGGGGCTGGCCGCTATTTAAGTTCAACATAACGCCCTTTTTGCACCTGATATATGGCAAACCCGACCCCGATGGCCTCACCATGTTTATCAAAGCTGATCTTGCCAAGTGGCGTATCAATATATTCGTGATGCAGGACATTGACGACCTTTGCATAATCAGTGGAACCCGCCTTGTTAATGGCGTTTAGCAAGGCTTGGGTAGCGGCATAGGCGTTCAGAAAAAACGCCCCCGGCTCCTTATGATAAACCTTTTTATAAGAGGCAATAGCCTGCTTGGTTAAGGGATTTTGGGAAGTGTCCTTAGGCCCCGTAGCATAAACACCTTCGGCATATTTGCCGGCAACCTTAATGAAGGTCTCGTCTTTAACTCCATCATCGGAAATAAAATATGCCTTCAAGCGTTTCCGGCGCATTTGACGAACTACCTTCGAAGCCTCGGGATGATAACCACCAAAGATTACCGCATCAGCCCTTTTATGCTTTATTTTCTGGACAATGGCCGAATAATCAACCGCTCCAGGAGTCACTCCCTCAAAAAGAACTACCTGAGCCCGGCCAGATTGTTCTATAAACTTTCTGACAAACTCAGCAAGCCCCTTACCATAATCACCCTTGTCATGAATAACAGCGATCTTCTTTACATGCAGAACATTGAGGGCGAAGTCGACCTCTCGTTTGGCCTGGGCATCATCTGAGGCAATAGTACGGAAAAAATTTGGATACTTGCCATTGGTGAGAGCAGGATTGGTGGCCGAAGGCGAGATAGTAACAATATGTGCGGCCTTGTAAATTCCAAGAGCCGCCTTGGTTGCCCCGCTACATATATGGCCAATAACGGCATCCACATGTTCTGTAACCAGTTTTGCGGCTGTATTGGCGGCCACTTCCGGCTTACAAACATCGTCTTCAGCAAATAGCTCTACCTGTCGACCAAGAACACCACCCGTCGCATTGGCTTGCTTAACTACGAGTTTGGCGGCCGCCAGGGAAGGCAGGCCATAAGAGGCCAAATCCCCGCTATGAGCACCAGGCACCCCAATCTTAATCGGATTTGCAGCCTGAACCACACTGGCAAGAAGAACCAAAATCAGACAAACAACAACATCGCAAAATAACCTTGAATATTTTTCCATAAACAATAGACCTCAGTACATGCCGAATATTTACTACAAACGGCTTTTGAATAAATATACGAAATTGGCAGTACTCTAGCATATTTTCAATTTTTATAAAATACTATAGCAGGCATAGACAATTTAAAAAATTCAGAGTAAAAAAAGAAGCTGGGTAGTGAGTCATTCGATAACATCAAAAATATTTTTTAAAAAAATGAAATGAAAAATAATATCAAACAAACAATTATTTTCTTAGGGCTGACAATTGCATTATTTGGCTGCAGCACCGAACGCATAGATTCTGCGGTTAAGAATGGCGCCACAAAGTTAAGCGGGCATGAGATAAGAGAGTTGCTCACCGGCAGCACAGTCAAAAGCCAGGGTTACGGACAAGAGGCGGAAATAAAGTATTTGGAAAATGGCAATCTTTCTGCCAAAAATAAGGATAATGACAAAGATGTTGGCGTCTGGCAGGTCGATAATAATGAAATGCTCTGTATTAAATTCCGCAAATGGGGTCAGGGTGACAAGCTTTGTTATTGGTTATATAAAGAGGGGCGGGAATATAAGCAATTCAATAAGAGTGGTATATTAGCCTACAGTTTTACAATAACGGAGCAAGGCGGTAGCAAATTCCAGGAAGGCGTCACTTTTACTGACCAAAAAAGCAAAACGGTGTCAGAGACGACCTCCGCCAGTCCCCAAAACACAGCAACCAGGATATCGGTTCCCGCCCAACCTATATCCCCGGAAGATCTAAAATTCATTGTCAGAAAAACCGCCAGGAACTGCCCTGGCTGCAATCTTGCTCATGCCCAATTATCCGGTGCTAATTTACTAAACGCCAATCTGGAAGGTGCCAATCTTACCGGCGCCGACCTGAGCGGCACAGTGTTGCGCCACGCCAATCTGGAAGGTGCCAACCTCTACAAAACAAATTTAAGAGGCGCAAATCTCAGCGGTGCTAACCTAACTGGTGCCAACCTCACCGATGCCGACATGGCAGATGCCAATCTAGCCGGAGCTGTGGGGATAAAATAGTAAGAGCCCCATGAACGCCCTGAAACCCTTACATGCCGAGATGTTGTAAAAGTCAGCGTTACGACCATGATCGTAACGATGGTGAGTTTGGTATGTGTTCCCACGCAGAGCGTGGGAACGAGGGGGAACGTACTTGTCCAAAAATTATTTGGTTAGCCTGTCGCTTGCAATGTTAAGTAATTTTGCGATTTTCTTACCCATTGCAGGGGAAAGCCTTCTTCTCCCTCTTTCGTAGTCGCTTATCATATTCTGCCGCACGTCAAGTTTCCGTGCCAATTGTGCTTGTGTAAGTCCAGCTTTCAAACGAGTAGCAGCAAGTAAGTTTCCTATCCGGTTTGACTGCATTTCTTGCCAAAAATTTGTTTCTTCGATGGCAATGCTATCTTCTTTATCTGGAGTGAGAATGCTTACTTCAAATTTTTCTCTAATCCAATCAATGAGTTCATCGGTATGCTCACCATGAATGGACATTTCAATACGGGGATTTTTCACGAGAGCCAACATATTTCACCTCAATCTCAATTTTTCCTTGTTGCCATGACCAACAAGCAACATAGCGATAGGATAAATGACAAAGATATCTATCTCCACCCAATGGCGAGAAGTTATGCCAACTTTTCTGAATAGGCCCATCAGCTTTTAGGTCTTCGACCAACAAAAATAGTAGTTGTCGAATATTTCTGGGCAATTTACTTAACCCCCCTATTCACTTTCTTTTTTATCCTAACCTGGTATTTCATTAGGTTATATTATTACCGAATACAGTAATAATCAAGGATTAATTGTTACGAAAAAGAGGATTGCCCGGGGACTGCGAACATCACTATATTTGCGTTTGTCGGGTGACACCCATTTTATTGGTTATTTGGAAGAGGTTTTTATTCGAAAATCACTTGACAGACCCCCTCAGAGAGTATTGTTCGCTTTCTATTATTTCCATAAGGCCAGGAAATCCATAAATTGCAGGTCTTCTTCCTTTGGATGGTGATATTATTTTTACAATATTATGTTGCATGAGTTTTTTAAGAACTCTTGCAGCATGTGGCTTGGATAGACCTGACGCAATCGTAAAATCTGGCGTCTGAAACATTATTTTTGAAAATAAGAAGTCTTGAATCTTTATAGCGACCGTTGTTTTTGTGACATTCTGGATAGTATATTTTAACTCTTCGTATAAATTTGCTACCTGTTTTGCACGTTTTGTGTTGATTGCAGCCTGTACGGTGACTGCTAAAAGAAAATATTTTATCCAATTATTCCAATCGCCATTTTCTGTAATATTCCGCAAGTGCTGGTAATATTTTTTTCTGTTTTTCTCAAAAAACTCGCTGACATACAACGATGGGTATTTCAGTAATTTTTTTCTTTAAATCAATGCGTTATACAGTTGCTAGATTGTGCATACCAGCTTGAGGGAAATGAATCTTTACTTCCTTTTGGATTTTGTTACCTACCTTACTCTTGGCGATTTTCATGTTGTACCGTAGTTGCAAATTAAGCCAGAACTCAGGCTCAATACCGAAATACCTACCAAGGCGTAATGCCGTGTCAGCGGTGACTTCTCTTTTGCCATGTACAATCTGGCTAACCCGATTCGCAGGCACATTAATATCTTTTGCCAGTTGATTTTGAGAAATTTCCATCGGCCTAAGAAATTCTTCTAGCAGAACATCGCCCGGAGTGATTGGAGATAATTTTTTTACCATAACGTTACCCCTTGTGATAATCAACAATTTCAACTTCAAAGGTGTTTTCTTCTTTCCACATGAAGCAAATACGCCACTGATCATTAATTCTAATGCTATGTTGATTCTTTCTGTTTCCTTTTAATCGTTCAAGTCTGTTCCCCGGTGGAACTCGTAAATTATCTAATGAAATTGCTGCATTAAGAACTTCAAGTTTAATTCTTGCTGTTCTAGAAATACTACTGAATTTTTTAACATCCAGGTCATTGAAAAGTTTTTCTGTATCTTTGCATTTGAATGATTTGATCATATTTATATGATATGACGCATTACGTCATTCGTCAACCAAAAAGTTTGCGCTAAATTTTCATACCACCCATTTGCGGGTCAAGTAAATTGAATTGTTCGCTGTTTTTTCTTTATGTTTTCAGGTGTTTAAGCGACTTCGACCCGCAGAGTCTTCCCTAATGCTTGTGCAATTTTCTCAAGCGTAGAAAGCTTTATATCCTCAGCATGATTCTCTATTCTTGAAATTGCTGTTTTTTTTGTCATAACTTTTTGGGCGAGTTGTTCTTGTGTTAATCCTGCTTCTTCTCTAGCCATTTTCAGCATGACCCCAATTTTAAACTCATGGTAGCGAGACTCATAATTTTCTGCGAATGCCGGGTCTCTGCCTTTTCGTTTAGCGATGTATTTTTTCAAATCACTCATTTTTTGCACCTCATCTTGAAGTAATCTCGTTTTCTTGATTCAGCTGTTTTTATCGCCTGCTGAGGGGTTTTCTGAGTTTTCTTTTGGAATGCATGATTAAGCACTACCAATTTTGACCCATCTAAAAAGCCTAGTATTCTGAATATATTATTCCCAAATACTATTCTAACCTCCCAAATATCATCTGTATTTGTCAATTTCTTGAAATAAGATTTAGGAATTACTGGCAACTCTTCTATCAACCTCAAGACCCAAGTGACTTTTTGTGTTTCTTTGGGGTTCAGGCCTTCCAGGAACTTCTCCACCGGACATTTACCAGATGCAGTTTTATAAAAAATTACTTCTTTCATTACTTAATGTTAACATGCAGGTTAACCATGTCAAGCGTTTCTTCGCCCAGTTGCATAATTTGAAATTAGATTTCTTACCGAAAAACTAGGTGATAATGAGAATAGAAATTCTTGTTTTGGTAGTAATATTTATGCATCATTATCGAGCAACAGAAGGTGCACTATTCTGTTTTTAACTCATCCAAGATACAGTAAACTGGCTGATTCATCGGGCAGCGAACGCCTCAATAAGCCGCCCGCTGTGGTTCATGAGATAAACTTTATAACAACGTGATGGGCTTGGAAATGCACGAAATTAACCTAACGCCTGCGGGTCGGCCTTAATTGATTTGTTCTCTTCAGATCTCACTCAATACTTCTAACTTCTCCACAGAGTCAATCACCAGTTTCTTGGTGGCAGGGTATTCATTGAATAATTTCTCCTGCTTTTTGTTTAGCTCTGCATAAAACTTTGATTCGATCAGAAT
>Ga0114931_10000952_pt1 | contig 36532 bp, 35 predicted proteins | sample 2SBtaG_FD_89579 | JGI IMG/M metagenome (GOLD analysis project Ga0114931, IMG submission 89579) | Deep subsurface microbial communities from Kolumbo volcano to uncover new lineages of life (NeLLi) - 2SBTROV14_V59a metaG | ecosystem: Environmental > Aquatic > Marine > Volcanic | place: Kolumbo... | reverse complement strand
TCGATCGCCGTCGTCACCACCTTGTCGGTCGGCTCGACCCCCGGTTCGAAGCGGCCGACTACGTCGCCCGTCTTGCTGACGACGAACTTGGCGAAGTTCCACTTGATGTCACCCGGCCCGTCGGGCTGCGTCTCCTGTGAGGTCAGGAACTCGTACACTGGCGCGCGGCCATCACCGTTGACGTCGACCTTGGAGAAGAGTGGAAACGTCACGTCGAACCGCGACTCGCAGAACGCCTTGATTTCCTCGTCACTGCCCGGCTCCTGTCCGGCAAACTGATTGCACGGAAACCCGAGTACCGAAAATCCACGCCCCTTGTACTTGCGCTGGAGCTCTTCGAGGCCCTTGTACTGCGGCGTCAAGCCGCACTCGGAGGCTACATTCACCACCAACAACGTCTTGCCCGAGTAATCGCCGAGACTCCGCTCGTCGCCGTCTATCGTGGTTACAGAAAAATCGTGGAACGTCGCCATCGTCGTCTCCTGTCCGTCCTTCCAAACCGTTCCCCATACCACCCCGTGCAGAACGGGCAAGCACCCGCAAGCACCTGAGCATGGCGAGTTCGTTCGCGTCGGCTCCCTGCGCCGTACGGCGGGGCGAGCGAGTGGGGGATCGCCGGCCGCCGCCAGTGGAGTCCCCTGGCCACATCTGGATATATTCCCGGACGAACCAACTCCCCGGGCATCCACCCGATTGAGAGGAAAACTACATGGTCAGGGTCTCCCTACGCTTCGATCTTCGATTCCCGTCCTTCGCACCCGGCACGCACGCCGAGCGCTACGCCGCCTGCCTGGAACAATCCGCCTGGGGCGACGAGATCGGCCTTGCCTCGGTCACGTTGTGCGAGCACCACGGAGTCGACGATGGCTTCATGCCGGCGCCGCTCACCATGGCGGCCGCGGTCGCCGCGCGCACCCGCAAGATCGGGATCAACATCGTCGCGGCATTGGTTCCGCTGCACGATCCGGTCCGCTTTGCCGAACAGTGCGCGGTGGTCCAGCTGGTCAGCAACGACCGGTTGCTGATCGTCGCCGGACTCGGCTACCGCGCCGAGGAGTTCGAGATGGCAGGCGTCGAGCGCGCGCAACGAGGCGTGCTTTTCGAGGAATACCTGCAAGTCATGCAGAAGGCCTGGAGCGGCGAACCCTTCGAGTGGCGCGGCCGCACCGTGCGCGCCACCCCGCGACCACCGGCACCGCCCTCGCTCTACGTCGGCGGCTCGAGCAAACGCGCAGCGCGGCGCGCCGCACGACTCGGTCTTGGCTTCTTCCCGGCCGTCGACGACCCGGCCCTGGGCGAGTTGTACATCGCCGAATGCGAGTCGCGCGGCTTCCGGCCCGGTTTCGTGATCATGCCCAAGGGGCCCGGTTTCGTCCATGTCTCCAATGATCCCGAACGAGACTGGCAGCGCATCATGCCCTACGCCCTGCACGAGGCCACCACCTACGCCTCGTGGCAACCCACCGGGCAACGGTCCTCCGTCGCTGTCGCCGCGGCGACTCCGGAGAAGCTACGCGCGAGCGAGGCCTACCAGATCGTCACGCCGGACCAGTGCGTCGATCTCGCCCGTCGCGACGGAGTGCTCACGCTGCACCCGCTCATGGGCGGACTGCCGCCGGAGATCGGCTGGGAGGGATTGAAGCTGTTCGAGGAAAAAGTCCTGCCGCGGATCGTCTGACCCCCCGAGAGATCTTCACCGGGCATCAACCTCAAACCGGGGAAGCCGGCTGTCTCTCGTTGCAAAGCGACGCAGATGTCGATATTGGATGTCCATGGACAAGCCAAGCGGCCATACGCTGATCGCAGCGGGCAAATTCAAGCAGGGATGTCTGGCCATCCTCGACGAAGTAGCCGAGAGTCACGCCGAGTATGTCATCACCAAACGCGGCAAGCCTGTGGCGCGACTCGTTCCGCTCGAAAGCGACGAGGCGAAAGAAGCCGAGGTGCTGGCCGGTCTTCGCTCGTCGGTGAATGTACTCGTTGGCGAGGAAGAACTTCTAGCGCCGACCGATGCCGACGCCGGCTGGAATTTACAGGACTGAAGCTTGATCGTTCTCGACACCCACGCGCTGCTCTGGTGGGTCGCTCTGCCGGAACAGTTGAGCAAGGCCGCGTCCGCTGCAATGGAGCAGGCAGATGCGGTCGGGGTTCCAGCAATCGTATTTTGGGAGCTCTCTCTGCTCGCCAGACGCCAGCGTATCTCGTTGGATCGGCCCATCGCCGATTGGGCCGAGATGGTCCTTTCGGTTCCGCGGGTGATCCCCCTACCGCTCACGCCATCGATTGCGATTCGGGCTGACCGCCTCGACATGCACGCGGATCCAGCCGATCGCTTCATCGTCGCGACGGCAATCGAGCACGGCACCAAGATCGCGACCAAAGACAAGGCATTGCGCCGGCTGCGCAGCATCGAGACTGTATGGTAATCCGCCGGCGCGCAGCGGCGAGGCAGCGCCGATACGTGAGGCTCAGAGCCGAACCGCGCCGGTGCCCCAACAGGGACGGCCGTCAGCCCACTGTATCGCAATAGACGCGGTTCTGTGGTCTGTTCGGCTGCGATTTTCAGCCCCTCGACATGCCAATGAGCTCACGACAAATCGAGTATTCGACCCCCGACGGTCTGACCCTGGTCGCCGACGCCTGGGGAGATCCGCAACAGCGGCCGGTGCTCCTGCAGCACGGCGGCGGCCAGACCCGCTTTGCCTGGGGCAACACCGCAGCGGCACTGGCCGACGCCGGGTGGTACGCGATCTCTCTCGACCTGCGCGGCCACGGGCAGAGCGATTGGGATCCCGCCGAGGACTACAGCATCGACGCCTACGGGCGCGACACCACAGCGGTGGTCGCACAGCTCGGACGCCCACCGGTAGTCGTCGGCGCCTCGCTCGGCGGGCTCGCCGCGCTGCACGCGCAGGGCCAGGTCGAGGGGGATCTGTTCGCCGCGCTGGTGCTGGTCGACGTCACTCCGAGGCTCAATCGCGAAGGTGCCGAAAACATCATTCGTTTCATGGGCGCGAATATGGAAAAGGGCTTTGCCGACCTCGACGAGGTGGCCGACTCGATCGCCGAGTACCTGCCGCACCGCAAGCGCCCGACCAACCTCGAGGGTTTGAAGAAGAACCTGCGCCAGCACGAAGACGGGCGCTACCGCTGGCACTGGGATCCTGCTTTCGTGACCTCGCGACGGCGACTCAACCCCGAAACCGGCAACCGCATGCTCGATGCCGCCAGCAGGCTGCGCATACCAGCGCTGCTCGTGCGCGGCAGGATGAGCGACATCGTAACCCCCGAAACCGCACAGGAATTTCTCGATCTCGTACCGCACGCGAAGTACGTCGACGTCTCCGGTGCCGGCCACATGGTCGCCGGGGACAAGAACGACGCCTTTTGCAGTGCGGTCGTCGACTTCCTCGGCGATCTCTGACGGAGAAAAGACCATGGAAAAAGTACAAGCCACCAACCTGCGACCGGGAATGATCGTCAACTTCCAGGACGCTCCGCATCGCGTCATGGCCTTCCAGCACCGCACTCCCGGCAAGGGGAATGCCGTGGTCCAGGCGAAGTTGCGCAACATCAAGACTGGAACGCAGACCGAAACCCGCCTGATGTCGACGGCGACCATGGAACGATTGACGGTAGAGGGGCGCTCGATGGAATACCTCTACGACGACGGCGATGGCATGGTGTTCATGGACACTGAGAACTACGAGCAGATCACACTGCCGCGCGACACCATCGAGAGCGAGGCGGCGTGGCTCGAACCCAACATCAAGATCGTCGTCCAGTACATCGGCGGCGAGGCGATGGGCATCGAGCTACCCAAGACCCTCGATGTCGAGGTGGCCGAGACCGAACCGCCGATGAAGGGGGCGACCGCTTCCGCTTCCCCGAAACACGCCACACTCGCCAACGGTGTCGTCATCAAGGTACCGCAGTTCGTCGAAACTGGTGAAATGGTTCGCGTCGACCCGACCGAAGCGCGCTACCTCGAGCGCGTGAAGTAGCCCCCGCGCGGCAAGCGACAACGCATCCCCGGCGACCCACCGACGCTCCGAAATCGTTCCGACGATCGTTGCGACGGTGGCGCAAGAACCGCGAGGTCGTCAATTTACTCCGTCCTCGCAGCGGGGTAGGTTCGGCGCCGAGAAGGGGGCCCGGCCATGCGTTTCCGCGACGGCGATACCCGCCAACGCTCGATATTCGTCCTACTCGTCGGCATCTACCTCATCGGCGTCTGCATCAACGTAGCCGACAAGTTCGAGCGGGTCGGGTCGCCAGACGTCGGCTGGATCATCGACGACGGCAATCTGTCCCCCACCCGCCCGGAGGTATCGGAGGCCGGGCTGCGCGGTGGCGGCAGGGTCATCGCGATCAACGGCCGTCCCTACCACAGTCCTCCGGGCAGGCGATCGATCCACCTTCCCGGGGTGCACCGCAAACTCGGCGCGATCAATGTCGTCGAATTCGAGCGTCCCACCGGCGAAACCGACAAGCTCGAAATCACAGTGCGACCGTGGGAATGGCGAGACGCGGTCTTTGCCGAAGGCGCGACCTCCGTTCTCGGCTTGCTGTTCTTCCTGGTCGGCACCGTGACATTCGTGCTGCGCCCCTACACACAGAGCAGTTGGGCGCTTCTCGCGATTTGCACCATGGCAGGCGGCGTGCTGTCGACAATGTTGATTCCGGCGGTGACCGTCGACGAGCTCTCCATCCTCTACTTCCTCGCGCTGGTCGGCTTCGTCAATGTCGCGCCGATCCACGGCGCGCTCGCCTTTCCCGTAACCCATCCACTGCTCAAACGTTTCCCCAGAATCCTCTGGCTCGTCTACGCCTTCGGCCTGCTCCAATCGGCGGTATTCATCGCCGCCTGGCGCCACGGATTCCACGGCCCTTTCAGCTACACGCGAGTCGCCGGCGCAATCGTTCTGCTGCTCTCGATCGGTTTCTTCGTCGGCCGCTGCCTCGAGCTCGCGTGGAACCCGCCCGACCGGCTGGTGCGCCAGCGCGCTCTGATCCTGCTCGCCGGCTCGCTCTTCGGTCTGGCCCCGGTCGCGATCATCCAGATCTTGCAACAGGCCTTCCGCGCCTTCCCCGTCGATAGCCGCTTTACGTACTGGACGCTCGGCTTCTTTCTCTTCTCGCTCGGTCGAGTGACGCTGCGCGAGGAGGTTCTCAACTCCGGCATCGCCGTGCGCCGAGCCATTCTGTACGCGACAGCCGTGGGTATTCTGACGGTACTCGCTTCCATCCTCACCCTGTTCAGCCCATACGCCGTCGCCGGACTTCTCCTGCCACTCCTCTACGTCTGGCCCCGCTTCGTCGAACGTCTCAACCACATCCTCTATCCCAAACGCGCCAAATTCCCCGAAATCCTGCGCCAGATCGGCGACGACCTCGCCGATTCGACGTCGGTCGACACGGTCCTCGACAAATTGGCGACGGCGCCGACTCTGATTTGCGACACGACCCGGAGCGTGGCCTTTCTGGTTCCGACCGAGTTCCACCGCGACGAGCACATCCGCGTCAGCGATGGCTCGACGATCCCCGAGGGAGGGCAGCTGGTCGACGAAGCGCTGGTGAGAATCCTGATGGCCGTGCGCAAGACGATCCAGCGCAACCGGATCGCAATCCAATCGCACTTCTCCGAAATCAAGGAAGAATGCTATGCCGGGCTCGACCGCCTGGGCGCCGATATTCTATTGCCGATCATCCGCCACGGACGCGCCATCGGTGGCCTCGCCATCGGCCCGGGCAGCACCGGCGACGTCTACGAACGAGCCGAGCTCGACGCGCTGACGACCGTCGCCCAGCAGGCGGTGCAGTCGATCATCCGCGTCGAGGCCACCGAGCGGCTGGCCGCCCGCGAGAGGGAGTTCGCCGACCTCAAGCGATTCCTCTCGCCGCAGGTCATCGACCAGGTGATGGCCAGAGGCGGTGCCTCGGAGCTCAAGTCGAAGCGCAAAATCGTCACCGTGCTGTTCGCCGATCTGAGGGGATTCACGACCTTCTCCGACACCGTCGAACCCGAAGAGGTCTCGGCGACGCTGGCCGAGTACCACGAGGCGATGGGCAAACGGATCGCCGAGTTCGCCGGCACCCTCGAGCGCTTTGCCGGCGACGGATTCATGGTGTTCTTCAACGACCCCGTCCTCCAGTCGGACCACACCGTGCGGGCGGTTCATATGGCGATGGCGATGCGCTCCGATGTCGACACCCTGCGCGTGGAATGGCAACGCAAAGGTTATCGGATGAACGTCGGTATCGGCATCCACACGGGCTACGCGACCTGCGGTTTCGTCGGTTACGAAGGGCGGCGCGACTACGGTGTCATCGGCAACGTCACCAACCTCGCTTCGCGTCTCAGCGACGTCGCCACCGGCGGCGAGATCCTCATTACCAGCCGCGTTCGCAGCGAGCTGCGCAACGGCTTCGAAATCGAGTCGGTCGGCGACCTCGAGTTCAAGGGATTCTCCCATCCCCAGCCGGTCTACCGCCTGATCGCCAACCGCGCCGCCTGACCGCCCGCTATCCGGCGAAGCCAAGGCCCAGTCTGCGCAATCTGCGGTAAATCCCCGCCGGACGACCGACAAAAGACCACCCCAGATGACTCAGAGTTCGCAGATTCACATCGATCAATCCCGAACTGTCCGCCTCCTGCCCACGATCTCCTCGCGCCGCGCCGCGGCATCGCTACAAGAGCTGAGACAATAGGGTCCTCGCCGGAACGACCAGAGGCCCGCGATCCTCGGCGAAACAGTCCGCGTTGACATAGTCCATCTCGAGAACGACCTGAAACGCATACGGGGCGTTGAGCTGACGCTGGAAGTAGCCGAGCGAGGTACTCATCTTCCGGTCGCTTGGCTTGACCTCGACCAGGAACCATGGCTCGCCATCGCGAACGACCACGAGGTCGACTTCTCGCTTTTCCTTGTCGCGGAGATAGCCCAACTCGAACCGTCCGAGCCCCATGTCGCTCCATCCCTCCACGGCCTTGAGCAGGTGGCATGCAACGAAGGTCTCGGCCCTATCGCCGGCATCCTCGATGGAAGCCCAGTCGCGCAGGAACCACTTCGGTTCCTTCCTCAAGGACCGAGAGATGTTCTTGAACCAGGGTCTTACCGTGAATCCGAGATGCAGGCTCTGCAGCACGTCCACCCATCGGCGGGCCGTGTCGATCGTGACCCGCACGTCCTTCGCGAGGTTTCCATAGACGATCTGGTGAGCTGAGCGATTCGAGAGGAGTTTGACCAACGTCTGGAGCTGATCGATCTGTTGGATCTGGGTGAGATCGCGGACGTCCTGGCGAACGAGTTGCTGGGCGCGGAGCGTTTGCCACCTTCGGCTGAAGCGGGGATCCCGTTTCAGAAACGGTTCCGGGTATCCCCCGTGCTGCCACAGCGCACGGAAGTCCGCCGGCCTCGGCCGCCGCGGAGAACGCACGACCCGCTCGGGATCGGGAATCGTCTTGTAAAGAGTCTCCGCGACGGAAAACGGATGCATGCGGTACGGGAAGTAGCGCCCCATCAGGCTGTCGCCGCCGCGTCGGTAGACATCCATCCGGCTGCTCCCGGTCACGATGATGCGCACCCGATCACCGTACACATCGAAGAAGCCCTTCAGGAACTGCTTCCAGCGGGGGTACTTGTGCAACTCGTCAAAGAGCACGATCGGAGTCCCGGTCGACAACTGGTCCAGCCCCAACGTCTCGACCATGGCCGCGGGCCCCGCGAGAATTCTCTCCCGGTCGTCTTCGTTGTCCCAATTGGCATAGAAGTCAGCGTGGGCGCGACAAGTCGTGGTTTTCCCGACCTGCCGTGGCCCACTCACGAACGCCATCTGCCGATGCTCCGCGACGTGCTCAGCCAGGAGTGCGTCGTAGATTCGTTTCGCCCGAGCCATCGCCGACCATTATCGATAGGATCGCAGAATGGTCAAGACCATTCTACGGCATATCGTAGAATGGTCTTCGCGGCGAGGGGCCGCCCCCTGTATCCCCGCCCGTGAGAAATGGGAGACAGGCACCGATTATTGTCGAAATCATCAATAAATCTAGAATGTTACTATCAATAATGGATGCCTGTCCCTCTTTTTCCTTACAAGGCGATTCCCGCGCGGGCGCGCATTTCGCGCGCTGTCAGCGTGCTGCCGTCGGGACTCCAGCCGGGAGGCTGCAGCCAGTAGTCGAGCGCGGTTCTCCACGACCCGGCAGCGCGCATGTCGCGCAACATCGCCGCCCACTCGTGAAACGCCACGCGGATCGGATTGTAGGTCTCGATGTTCTTGGTGAGGCCGTAGTCTACCGCCGCCCGCTCCGGCTCGAAACTTCCGAAAAGCCTGTCCCAGGTGATCAACATCCCAGCGTAGTTGCGGTCGAGGTACTCGACATTGCGTCCGTGGTGAACGCGGTGGTGCGACGGCGTGTTGAGCACCCACTCGAGCGGACCGAGGCGATCGATCAGCTCGGTGTGAATCCAGAACTGGTACACCGTGTTGATCGCTATGGCGGCGAGAATACGCAGCGGGTCGAAGCCGATCAACGCCAGCGGCCAGTAGAACAACAACACCGTGAACGGAGTGGTCCACGATTGCCGCAGCGCCGTCGACAGATTGTAACGCCGGCTCGAGTGGTGGTTGACGTGCGCCGCCCAGAGGAACCGCACCTCGTGCGACAGCCGGTGGAACCAGTAATAACACAGGTCCGTTGCCAGCAAGAGTAAGCACCACTCCCACCAACTACCGCCAAACTCGTACGGCGCGAACCCGGCGACCGCGGTGAGCAACATAAAGTGTACCGTCTTCATCCCCAGATCGAGGGTGACGTTGCCGACACCCATCGCCAGACTGGTCGCCGTGTCCTTACCCTCGTAGCCGAGCACGCCGCCGCGCCGGCGAGCCGTGAGAATCGACTCGGCGACCATGAGAACGATAAAGGCAGGAACTGCCAGAATCGTCAGATCGATGTCCATCAATGAACCTCCCCCTGCACCGCGGCGTCAACACTCGAAACGACGGCGCGCGCGGCGAGTCGCCGCAACGCGCTCAAGCGCTGCTCGCGGTCGTCGAGCGTACCCATGAGGAATCGCGACACCGCCATGCCGTGCATGGCATCGAGAATCGTCTGCAACACCTCGTTCAGATCCCCGCCTCCGGCGAGCTCCGGGTAATACTCGCGCGCCAGCCGGAACACATGCTGCTGATGACGTTCGGCGACTTCGAGCGTGCAAACTCGCAGATCGCTGTCGGTTCGCGCCGCCATGTACAATTCCAACACGGCCGCGAAGTGAGGCCTTTCGAACATGGACCACAGGAGATCGACGGCTCGGGCGATATCGGCCGCGTCGAACTCGGCAAAGGCGGCCTGATACTCCGACCGCATACGCTCGAAGAGGTGCTCGACGGCCGCAGCCATCAGTACCGCCCGGCTCGGAAAGTGGTGCAGCTGAGCACCGCGCGAAACCCCCGCACGCTGCGACACCAGGGTCGTCGTCGTGCCCGCGTAACCCACGTCGACGAGACTGTCGAGAGCCGCATCGAGCAACCGCCGGCGAGTCGCCGCCCGCCTCTGCGCCTGCGTCCGCCGCGGCCGCACCCCGCTAATCGCCATATCCATTCCCAAACCTATAGCGGATTAAAACAAACAGTCAAGACTGATTGTTTTATCTTTCGGTTTGCAGCTGTTAGTACTCAGCTTTGCCCTTCCGCGCCCTGTCCGCCGGCGCAACTTTCCGGCCGACCTGCTTGCCCGCCGCCATCAGGCCTGCTTTGAAGGTCGCTTGCCTACTATTGGATGCGTCGCGAGCGATCCAGCTCCCGGGGCCGACACCCTGGAGCCCCGCGGGGCCCCGCTCGAGACCAATCCCGCCGCGACGCACGCGCCCGCGGCAGTGGAATTTGCGACAGAAGGAGTTTTTGATGAGTGATATTCGCTTCGACGATCGCGTCGCGATCATTACTGGAGCCGGTGGCGGTCTCGGCCGAACCTACGCCCTCGAGCTCGGCAAGCGCGGCGCCAAGGTCGTCGTCAACGACCTCGGCGGCAAATCAGACGGCACCGGGGCGAACGCGTCGATGGCCGACAAGGTCGTCGCGGAGATCACAGCCGCCGGCGGTACCGCCGTTGCCAACCACGACTCCGTCGCCACCCCGGAAGGCGGCAAGTCGATCGTCCAGACTGCCCTCGACAGCTACGGCAAGATTGACATCGTCATCAACAACGCCGGCATCCTGCGTGACAAGACCTTCGCCAAGATGACCGTCGAAGAGATCAACCTGGTCCTCGACGTCCACCTGCGCGGTGCGTTCTACGTCACCCAGCCGGCGTTCGAGATCATGAAGGCGCAGGGCTACGGGCGCCTTCTCTTCACCTCTTCCGGCGCCGGCATCTTTGGCAACTTCGGTCAGACCAACTACGGCGCCGCCAAGATGGGGCTGGTCGGCATGATGAACGTGCTGTCCGTCGAAGGAGCCAAGTACAACATCAAGTGCAACGCCATCGCACCAACCGCGCGCACCCGCCTGACCGAGGACCTGCTCGGACCGATGGCCGAGTTTCTCGCACCGGAAACCGTGACACCGATGGTCGTCTACCTGGTCTCCGAAGATTGCGACATCACCCACGAAATCTTTTCGATTGGCGGCGGTCGCTTCGCCCGCGCCTTTATCGGCGTGACCCCGGGTTGGTTCGCCGGCAAGGGCGTGGAAGTGAGTGCCGAAGACGTCGCCGCCAACATCGAACAGATCCGCAACACCGAGGGCTACACCGTGCCGAGCAATATTGGCGACGAGCTCGGCCTGATCATGAAGGCCTTCAGTAAGTAGCAGCGCCGGTCCGCACACTCGGACCTATCCAAAAGAAACGATCAGCTGGCCGAGCGCCGGCGCGCCGAACCCGTCCGGTGCGCCGGCACGCTCGCCACCACGCGCCCGCTGCGATCGCGACCGCGCGACCGAGCCGCGCTCTCGTAGCGGCGCAGCTCGCGCTCGATCACGCGGTCCGCTTTGCGCAACAGACTCGGATCGTCCGCATAGCGCTCGATCATGAAGCTCAAGTCGCTGAGGTCGTGGATCAGACCACGCGCAGCGCGCTCGCGCTTCTGGGCGCCGCGCAACAGCTGCAACAAATCGAGAACGAGGTCCTCGACTTCAGAAGTCTCGATCTCCAGGGTCAGCTCGAACGCCCGCGTCAACATCACCCCCGCGTCCACCTAGCTTTCGATATCATCCAGCAGGCGGCCGAGGCGGGCGACATGGCCCTTCGCGGCGGGCGGCACGACCGGCAGTTGACGCAGCGTCTCGCTCTCCAGCAAACCGGCGACGAGAGTCAGCGCGCCGACATGGCGCGACTCGTGCTCGGCCATATCCAGCCAGAAAATGCGCACTGGCTCCGAATCGGTAAACACCGTCTCGAAGCGACAGTAGAGCTCCATCGTACGGCGCTCCAATTCCATTGCATCACGGACCAAATCGGCCAGCCCGGTGCGCTTCAACAACTTGGATGATCCCCGCAGCCCCATGACAGGCCCCAATATCAGCTCCGCCCGAATCACACCACCAGGATCCAGAAGCGCCACCCGGAACCGGCCGCCGCCGGCAACCGGGGAGACGGCGATCACCCGTCCGCTGTCACATGCGACTGCGCCAATTGCATGGCGGATGCATTGAGAACCTGCGGGCACAATACGGCAACCGGGCCCATCTTGTGTCATTCACCCCCGATTTCGGCCTGATCATGTGTAGTGGCGTGTCAACACAAGCTTCGGCACGCCAAATGCATACTCAGTCGAAAGCCAGCACCCAAGCCGGCAAAACCGATCGCAAACCACGAAACACCACAGCGCGAAGGGAAGTGTCATGATGGAAATGGATAAACACATTGCCAGCAATGGCTGGGGTTCGAAAAACGGGATGACCAACGCGGAGCAACGGAATCCGCTCGGTGTGCTCGAGCTGCGCAAGAGGCTCGGCATGACCCAGGAGCAACTCGCTCGCGAGCTCGGGGTTACCGTCGGTACCGTCAACCGCTGGGAGAACGGTCGTTTCCGCCCGAGCCCGCTAGCCCTGCGTGGTTTGGAGCGGCTCGCTGAGCGATCCGCGCAGATCGAGCGCCACGACAGTTACACACCGGTCGCAGTCTCCGGCATACGGTAATTCATCCGCGATCTCGGTATTCGCTTCGCTCGTAACCCGAGGCGAGACCGAGAATCCGAATCAGCCCCGCGGGGGCCAAACCAATAAGGCCCCGCGGGGGCCCACAACACCAAATCGACCGAACTCGTGCGGGACTGCCCGCCGATGCCGCACCGGCACGGCGGCAGCACCCGCAATAGTTCGACTCCTCGGGCGAGGCGCCCGGGAACTTCTGCGCGGCCGGCGAGGTTAGTTAGGCCGAAGCGCCCCAATCAGCCGGCGGACAGCAGCCTCCCGATAGAGCGAGCAGCGGAACTTCCTGCTCATCGCCGCGGCACAGGCCGTCGGACGAGCGACGCCTCGGCTTGATACGGGATCCTATTCGGGTGTATCCGAGGCCCAATCAGGCCTCACAACCAAGACTTCGTATCGACCAACCGGCAGTCATCTGAGCCACCCGGGAACATCGCCGCCAGGAGGAGATCCAATGTCGTCACCCTCAATCCGCGCAACCTTCGCCTTGTTTTTGACCATGCTCCTGGCCGCGCCATTGAGCGCGGCCGCCGCCAACTACAAGGTGGACAAGAGTCACACCAGCGTGACCTTCAAGATCCACCACCTGTTCAGCATCGTGATCGGGCGCTTCGATGACCTCGACGGCACCATCTCTTTCGATCCCAAAGACTTCGCCGCGGCCGTCGTCAAAGGCTCGATCAAGGTAGCCAGCATCAACACCAACGACAAAAAGCGCGACAAGCATCTTCGGAGCAAAGATTTCTTCGACGTCGAGCAGTTCCCGACAATCAACTTCACCAGCACCAAGGTCACCGACATCGACACCGCGAAAAACACCGCCAAGCTGCACGGGGTCCTGACCATGCACGGAGTCGAGAAGCCGATCGTCCTCGACGTCTCCTACCTCGGTACCGCCGACGACCCCTGGGGCAACACACGCGGCGGCTTCATCGCGAGCACCACCCTCAATCGCAAAGATTTTGGCATCAATTGGAACGAGACGCTCGACTCCGGCGGTTACCTGGTCGGAGACGAGGTCGAGATCGAGGTGAACGCCGAAGGAATGGTATCCAAGTAGCTCACCCCGTGAACCATGCGCGCCTCGCGTTTTGGCTCGCGGTCGAACACACGCGCCCCGCCAGCATCTCTTTGCGAAGAGCGACGTTGGCGGCGCGCCTCAGCCCGCACAGCGCCAGCGACTGCGGTTTCTCGAAACCCCCAAGGAGGGAAGCATGGAAAGCAGCATTTCAAAGAAGATTCTCATGGCATCGGCGGTCGCCGGAATGATGTCGCTCGGTTTGGCTTCGCCGACCCTGGCCGAAGGTCACGCCGATTCGGGTCACTGCTACGGTGTGAACAAGTGCAAGGGCACGGGCGCCTGCGGTGGCCCGGGACATTCGTGCGCCGGCAACAACGCCTGCAAGGGCCAGGGTTACCTCAAGATCGACAAGGATACCTGCCTGAAGATCCAGGGCGGCCGTCTGACCGCGACGGCTGAAAAAAAGGGCTGAGCCTCTGGTCTCCGATGCGCACTGGCCGGCTACCGAATGCCCGCAGCTCATGGACCCACCTCCCATGAGCTCGGTACCCGAGAGCTCGCAGCTCGGCTTCGGAGCCGGCCTGCGCGCGGAGCACTACCAGGATGTCCTCGAGGGGACACCCGAAATCGATTGGTTCGAAGCGATCTCGGAAAACTACATGGACAGCGGCGGACGCCCGCTGGACGTTCTCGAGCGAGTTCGCCGCGACCGGCCAATCGCCCTGCACGGCGTTTCTCTCTCGATCGGGTCGGTCGACGAGCTCGACCGCGTCTACCTCGACCGCCTGAGCCGTCTGGTCGAGCGCATCCAGCCGACACTCGTCACCGACCACCTGTGCTGGTGTGGTGTCGGCGGCCACCCCCTCTACGACCTTCTTCCCCTCCCTTACACGGAGGAGTCTCTCGACCACGTCGTCGAACGGGTGAGCCGGGTGCAGGACATTCTCGGCCGGCAGATCCTGCTCGAGAATCCTTCTACCTATGTCGCCTTTTCGCATTCGACTATCGCCGAGCCAACCTTTCTCGCCGAGCTGGCGACGCGAGCCGATTGCCGCATCTTGCTCGACATCAATAATATCTACGTCACCTCGCACAACTTGGAACTCGATCCGATCGCCTATATCGACTCGATCCCCGCCCAACGAGTCGGCCAGTTCCACCTGGCCGGATTTACCGACATGGGCACCTATCTCTTCGACACGCACAGCGCGCCGGTCCACGAGGATGTCTGGGACCTCTACCGCCGGGCCTGTCGCCGCTTCCCCGATGTACCGACGTTGATCGAGTGGGACGCGGAGATTCCGCCCCTGGCCCGCCTGTGCGAGGAAGTGGAGCGCGCCCGACACGAGTCAGCGGCCGCGACAAAACATGCCGACACTGAGACAAGTTCAACAGCGATTCACGGCTGACATCCTCGCCTACGCCCGCGGCCACCAGTCGCCATCGCAGGCGGCGCGGCATCTGCGCGTTCCGGCCGGTGTCGACTGGCAGACGCGGCTCGACATCTACCGCAATGGCTACCCCGCGCGCATCCTCGAATCCCTCGGCGAGGCGTTTCCGGCGACCGCCAACATCCTCGGCGACGGCTCCTTCGCCAACCTCGTCCGCCGCTACCTGGCCGGGGTCGACCTCCATTCGTACAATCTGAACGATGTCGGCGAACGCCTCGCCGATCACTGTCGCGCCGACCCCCTGAGCGAGGAGCTGCCTTTCCTCGGTGACCTGGCCAGCCTCGAATGGGCCATCCTGCGAGCCTTCCACTCGCGCGACCGCGAGCCCGTCGACCCGACGGCGTTCGCGACCTACGATATGGAGGACTGGGAGCGCGCGGTGCTCGAGTTTCAGCCGTCGCTAGCGGTCGTGGAATCGGCTTGGCCCATCCGAGACCTGCGCGACACCATGAACGTCGATCGCGCGGATATCGCCATCGACCTCGTCGATCGGCCGCAGGTGGTTCTCGTGCATCGGCGCGGCCTGGATGTCGACGTCCGCGTCATCGACCGTCGCGAACGAGACGCACTCGAGACCATGCGCAGCGGCGTGACGCTGGCAAGCGCGATGGAGAATCTGCACCAGGCGGGCCAGTCGCCGGAAGACGTCATGCGAATGTTCGGCGCCTGGATCGCCGACGGTCTCATCACCGCGGTCCGCCTCGCCTCAGCCTACGAGCCAATAGCTAAGAGCTAAGAGCTGTTTCTCCTTTCGCTCGTAGGCTTGGGCAAAGGCGAGGTTGAGACTGAAAACACGTTTCGCGTCGGGGGTCAGGCGACACCCAGGTGCTCTTCGATGGCGCGCTCGAGCTTTCCCGGATTGAACCCCCAGGGGCCGAGACCCCCGTGATAGATCACGCGCCCCTCCTCATCGAGAAGGTAAAGCCGCGTCGGTTTGGCCGCGAATGCCTTGCTGACCTCGTCATCCACGTCATCGACGTAGGTCGGATAGCCGTAGCCGAGCGTGGCCTCGCAGCGGTCCGCCACCTGGCGCCGTTCTTCGATCGACTTCGGATCGTCGATATCGAAGACGGCGCCCGCGCGCCGCGCCATGAACCGCGCCACGAGACTCCCGCCGAACCACCAGCCGTCCATCGGGTGCGCCTCTCGGATGTAGACACCTACGAATTCGACATCGCGATGAAAGCGCTGGAAGATCTTGCCGAGACGCCCGGTCCCGGAGGCGTAGGGCGGTCAGGTATAGCTTCCGAAAATGATCGCGACGGGTTTGCCGCGCAGCGACGAGAGCTTCACCCTGTGCTCACCGCTTGCGGCCGGCAACTCGAAATCTGGCGCGAGGTCTCCCACCTTGGGGGCGGCGACGTCGTGCAGCTTTTGCCAAGCGACCTCCTTGTCGCGAAATTGTTTCACGCTCTTCAATCCATCGAACATCTGATTCTCCTTTGGGCACATGCGAGATGGGTGGTTTCACCCAGCTCAGTCCAGTCGTCCTCCGACGGCGACGGTAGGCCTACGAGGCTTCGGATTCCGCCAACGACGGACTCTCCGCCAAGCGCCGCGATGGGGAACGCAGCGCGTAGGACGCGACCGTAAACCCGAGAACGACGAGCGGTCGGACCGACGGGCCGAAGGCTTCACCGGAGTAGAAGTGCGAAGCCGTTGCACCGATCAACGTGAAGACAAACCCCGCATAGGCCCATTCCTTCAGCATTGGCAGTCCCGGAGCCAGGACCACCACCACTCCCAGAAACTCAAAGCCGCCGATGATCGTCATGAAGTACTCGGGATATCCCAGGTGAATCATTTTCTCGACCATGAACGGGATGTGCATCAAATGCGTAACCCCAGCAAAGGTCAGCACGAGGCAGAAAACTCCTGTCGTCAACCAGTAGACGATGTTCCTGCCGTTCATCTCGGTCTCCCCGAGCACACGGCCGCATTGTTCATATGTACAAGGTCTTTGCACAGATGAACAATCATTGCAACGAGCCGGGAAGCCAGGGAAACTCGCTGCTGACGCCGCTTCAATCCCACGATGAGAGATGTGGTTCGCCGCAACATCGAACGACCGAGGCCTGTAGGACACCTCAACCGGTCGCACCGATCGCGCTGCCCCTTTCGTACTCGAACCGATGGCACCGCCATCCTTGCCATCGGGCGCCGGGTGAGCGATGAGACGATCGATGCGAGATCGGTCCCAGCCGACCGGAGCGCGACCAAGGTGGAAAGGAACCAAGCCGATGAATCCACAGCCCGGCGGAGGGATGCCCCCGTGGATCGCTCCGCAACGACAAAACGAGGTCGCCGCGAGGGACGGTGACGTCTGGGTCTCCGTACCGATCAAGAGCGGGACGAACTGGACGATGAACATTGTCCACCAGCTGTTGACCGGTGGCGACGCGAGCTTCGACAGCATCTATCGGGTGGTGCCGTGGCCCGAGTTCACGGAGCGCCCGGGGCAACCCGTGCACGAGGTGATCGACCGCATCGACGCGCTCCCGGCGGAGAAGCGGCGCGTATTCAAGTCTCACTCCGCGCCGCCGGACCTTCCCTTCGTGAAGGCGGGCGAAGGCAAGGACGTGAAGTATGTGGTCGTCTGCCGCAATCCCGAGGAGGCGTTGGTTTCCTTCAAGATCTTTCTCGAGCGGCACACCGACGATTTCTTCGGCATGTGGCAGATGGCGAAGTCCGCGCTGACGCGCCCTGACTTCCCGACCTTCTATCGCGAGGTGGCGGCAGAAGGCGGGATGCAGGAGATGTTCTTTGGTTTCGTTGCATCGTGGTGGCCATTGCGTCACGAACCGAACGTTCTGCTCATGCACTTCAACGACATGAAGAAGGACCTCGCCGGTACCCTCCGCAAGATCGCGAGCTTTCTCGAGATCGAGCCCGGCGAGGCGGAGTGGGCGGCGATCGAGGAGTACTCGACCTTCGCATGGATGAAACAGAACGAGTCGAAATTCGAAACGCATCCCTACACGCGGGTGAAGCTGCTCGAGCCCGGCGGCATGATCCGCAGGGGCGTGGCGGGCGCGGCGAGGGAGGACGGGATGACCGGCGAGATCGCCGAGCACATCCGCGCCAGCGGGTCGAAGATCCTCACCGACGGGACGGCGTTGACCTGGCTCTACCAAGGGGGGGCGGTCGCGTAGCACCGACATTGGGCAGCCGATTCTGCGTCGTTCCCGACACCCACTGGCTACGTCACCGAACCGCGGTGCACTGCGCCAGCAGTGGGGCAAGGGCGGTCGTATAGATCGCCTCGGATACGTCGCGCGGCTGAGGGGAGATATACGTGAAGTGGGTATCGTCGAACGACCAGAAGCGGATGATCCAGCATCCGGCAAGGGTCTCAATCGACCCAGTCCACCTCCGGCGACCGATAGAATGACACGCCGCTGACGTCCATTCGCGCACCGTGGACGGCCAGACGCTCGCGGTACTCCGGCCAATCGCTGCCTGCCGAGGACCAACCGATCTCGGCGTGCCCCAACAGTCGCGGGAACGTCAGCAGGTCGATGTCGTCACGACTGTCGACCGTCTCGGTCCACAGCGGCGCCTCGATCCCGAGCACATCCTGCTCTGGTATGTCGCCGGGAATCGGATCCCACGAATACGCATCCTCGACCCCGGTGAAGCCGGCCCAACTGAGCCCGATCGGGGTCGACGCGTCGTACTTCTGGTCGAGATACGCGTTGCCCGCCGGGGAAGCTATGATCGAAGCGCCCTGCGCGTGCGCCGAGAGCGCACGACTTTCCACAAGCCAGTACTGGGCGATGAAGGGAGGATCGATCTCCGCCGCCTCGATATCCTCCCAGCCGACCATCGTCTTGCCGAGATCGCCCAGGATCGCGCGCACCTCGCGCAAGAACGAGCCGTACTCGTCGCGCGGCGTAGCGAGCGCCTCGTCACCGCCGACGTGAATGTACGGACCGGGCGTCATCGCGGCGATCTCGCCCAACACATCCGCGACAAAATCCAGCGTCATGTCTCCTTCGACCCACAGAGAGCTCGACGCAAACGGAATGAACGGCTGCAGAACGGTCGGCTCGCCGCTCTCGTTCAACACGCCATAGGAAGCCAACGCCGCATTGGTGTGACCCGGCATGTCGATCTCCGGAACGATCGTAACGAAGCGCCGCTGCGCGTAGCGCACGATGTCCAGGTACTCTTCCTTGCTGTAGTACCCCCCGTTACCACCACTCGCGTCCATCACCGAGCCGATTGCCGTGAGATCGGGCCAAGAGTCGATCTGGACCCTCCAACCCTGATCGTCGGTGAGGTGCAGATGGACGCGGTTCAACTTGTAACGCGCCGCGAGATCGATCACTCGCTGCACCTCGGCCACGGCAAAGAAGTGACGCGCGACGTCGAGCATGACCCCGCGCCATTCGAAGCGCGGCGCGTCGGCGATTCGAACCATCGGCAGCTTCCAAACGACGTCCGGCTGCAGCTCACCACTCTCGATCGCCGCCGGTAGAAGTTGGCGCAACGTCTGCGTGCCGTAGAACAAGCCCGCATCACTCGACGCGCTGATCGTGGCATTGCGGTCACCAACCTCGAGCGAGTAGCCCTCCGCGTCCAGCCCGTCGACGGTCGCCAGGACGATGTCTCCCGGTGAGGGCGTTCCGACGACGACCGGGAGCGGATACCCGGTCGATTGCCGGAGAACTTCCGCGAGTAACTCCGCGATCGGCTCGTGTCGCGTCAGCTCGACGACGATCCTGGTTCGGCGACCGAGGAGCAAGTGTCCGCGCCCGGTCTCGAGCGATGCCGGTTCCGGAATCACGGCCACCTCGCGAACTTCGAGGTCATCGGTGATCGCAGAATCGCTCGAATCGCCACAGCCGGCACCGCAGAGTAGCGCCATCGCAACGCCGCAAACGATCCCCCGCAAAGCATCGCGCCCTTGCATGAACCTGCTCATCCGACCCGAAACATAACAGACCCGACCTCGGATCCAAGAATCCGTCGGCGGATAGCAGCATTGAACGGTAGGCCCGCCAGTTCTCTTCGGTGGATTCGACCCCGATGGCCTGTGGCCTTGAAGCGTTTTCGGTAGTGCGCTTTCGTCGGCAGCCAGTACTCCGCGTCCTTCCGGCGCCATGTCACCAATGGTGGCCTTCAGGGGATGTATCCTGTGCGGTCATGAACCTCTTGATCAAAGGCTCTTTCGTGATTACACGGCTACTTGAGCGTCGTTCGTTCCGCCGGGTGTCCGCCGATGTGCCCCGGACTTGATGCGGATCAAGTTATTGCCCTGCCCGCCGGTCCCGAAGCGGGAGCCGGGTCCGGTACCATGGCGGCGGATGCACCATAGCGGGTGCCAGCAAGGTATACAGGCAGAGTCAGCAAAGGACCCGATAAGAGTGAGTACAGGAATATTTCGCGGGCAGCGAATTCTTCGCCATTTGCCGAGATCGTGGGGGGTGAACGCGGCCGGCGCTGCGCCCTGCTCCAGTACCCGACTCACGGCGTTGCTCGTGATCGACTACTTTCCCGACGATCTGCCAGCGGAGTATATCGGGTCGGAAGGCAAGGACCCCGCGAAACACCTGCAAGAACATTCGCCACGGCGGCCTGCAAACCTGGTAGCCGCTGTGGGTGCCGGCGAAATCGAACAGGAAGTCGTCTTCAGCACCCGTTCGGCTACCTGGGAGATTGCCGAATATGCCCGGGAGCATGCGATCGACTTGGTGGTGACTGGCATCCATGGCCGCCACGCACTGGCCGACATCCTGAGCTCTACCGCCAGCAAAGCCGTCCACCTCATGGGCTGCCACCTGCTGGCCGTGCACTGCAACTGATTGGCATATCTTGTGTCGACGCTGCCGCCCCTGCTGATCCAATTTCTCGGCACCCTGGTGTTCAGTTTCCTGGTCGGCCTGGAATACCACAGCTATACGCGCGAAACGCGCGAATCGGGGCGGCCAACCGGCTTCGGTAGCACGCGCACGTTCACCATCATCGGGGTACTGGGCTTCGTGCTCTATGCGCTGGATGCCCGGCGGTTGTTGTTCGGTGCAGGCATACTGGCTCTGACGGTGCTGCTCGGCATCTACTACTGGCGACACTCGATCAAGGGCAATTACTCCCTGTTGCACCCCGTGCTGGTGTTGCTGGTCTATGCCATCGGACCGGTCAGCATCGAGCTGCCATTGTGGTTCCTGGTACTGTATGTGGCGGCGCTGGTGCTGATCCTGGGCGAAAAGCCGGCCATCAGCCGAATCTCCACGCTCTTCAGCGGGCCCGAGGTCTCGACGCTAGCGAAATTCCTCGTAATGGCCGGAGTCGTGCTGCCGCTGTTGCCCAACCGGCAAATTGCGCCGGCGATCGGCGTAACCTACTACCAGGTGTGGCTGGCAGTCATCGTAGTTTCAGGGATTTCCTATTTCGGCTACCTGACGCAGAAGTACCTGTTCAGGGGACGCGGGCTGCTGCTGACCGGTGTTCTGGGAGGACTCTACTCGAGCACTGCAGCCACCGTGGTCATCAGCCGTCGGGCACACAATATCGGTGATCGTAATGCGGTATCGGCGACCCTGATCGTGGCGACGGTGATGATGTATTTGCGCCTGCTGGCGCTGGTGGTTGCACTGGGACACGGCCGCGCGGCCGTGCATCTGCTGGTGCCGTTCTCGCTGATGGTGGCCGCATCACTGCTGGTAGCCGGCCTGCTCTACCGCAACCACCGCAAGGCGCCCCGTATCGGTGCCGGGGAGGAGGTTCAGCATCCGCTCGAACTGGCGACCGCCGTACTGTTCGCGGTGCTATTCGTGCTCTTTGCGGCGCTTACCGGCTACGTGACCGGTCATTTCGGTGCAGCCGGACTGCAGTGGCTCGCCTTTGCCGTCGGTTTTACCGATATCGATCCCTTCATCCTCTCGCTGCTGGCGGGCAAGTACCACATCGATGAGTCGCAGATCATCGCCGCGGTGCTGATATCCAGCGGCAGCAACAACCTGCTCAAGGCGGCATACGCCCTGGTGCTCGACCGCAGTCGTACCGTGATGCCAGCCGTCTTCTGGCTGATCGCGCTGTTCGCGGTATCCCCGGCCTACGTCTACCTGGTACTGTAGCCGTTACAGTGGGTACTGCTCGTGCATGCGGGGCATCTCCACCCGCGTGTCTTTCAGGCGTTTGGCGAAGGCGCGCATGGCTTCCTCGTCACCATGTACCAGAAAGGTGGTCTCCGTACGCTCGATGCGCCGGTGCCAATCCAGCAGCTCGGTCTGGTCAGCATGGGCGGAGAAGCCGCCGACGGTGTATATCCTTGCCCGAACCGGAATGTCTTCGCCGAAGATGCGTACCTTTTCCGCGCCGTCGATGATACGTCGAGCCAGAGTATGCTGTGCGGCGTAGCCGACGAATACCACGCTACTGTCGTGTCTCCACAGGTTGTGTTTCAGGTGGTGGCGAACCCGCCCGCCGGTACACATGCCGGAGCCCGCCATGATCACTGCACCGCCGCTGATGCGGTTGATCGCCATGGATTCGCTGGTCTGGCGGGTGAAACGCAAGCCAGGCAGCTGGAAAGGGTCCTGTCCTTCCCGGAACAGCTCAGTGGTCTGCGCATCGTAGCATTCCGGGTGGCGCCGGAAGATTTCCGTGGCCGAGATGGCCATGGGCGAATCCAGGAATACCTGGGTCGTGTGCGGGATGCGATTCGCTTCCACGCCCTCGCGCAGGTAGTAGAGGATTTCCTGGGCCCGTTCCAAGGCGAACGTGGGGATCACCACGTTGCCACCGCGCTGGAAGGTGTCGTTGATGGCCGCGTATAGTTCCTCGATCGACGGCTGCAACTGCTTGTGCAGGCGGTCGCCGTACGTGGTTTCCATGACCACCACGTCGGCCTGCGGTGGCGGGGTGGGATTTCGCAGTATGGCACGGTTGGAATACCCCAGATCGCCGGAGAATAACACGGTGCGCCGGTGTCCGTTCTCCTCCAGCTCCAGTAAGATGCTGGCCGACCCCAGGATATGGCCGGCGTCGAAAAAGGTTGCGCCGATGCCGGGCGCCAGCTCCAGCGGTTTGCAATACAGGACCTTGCGGCCGAAGTAGTCCAGGCAGTTCAGCGCATCGAGGGTATTGTACAGTGGTTGTATTTCCTTCACAGGGTTGCCGTGGCGGGAAGCCTTGCGCTGTCTGTACTCGGCTTCCTCTTCCTGCAGATGGGCAGAATCCAGCATCACCAGGCGTGCCAGTTCGCGCGAAGCTCCTGTGGTGACGATCTCGCCCTCGAAGCCCTGCCGGGCCAGCAACGGGATGCGGCCGCAGTGATCCAGGTGTGCGTGCGTCAGCAGCAGAATGTCGATATCGGCCGGTACGAAGCCGAAGGGCTCCGAGTTTTCCTCATCGAGTTCGCGCCCACCCTGGTAGAGGCCGCAGTCGACCAGGATGCGTTTGCCGTTGCATTCGACCAGATGGCAGGAGCCGGTTACCGTGCGGTCGGCTCCATGGAAGGATAAGTTCACAGCTGTTCCCCGTTGTTTTCGTACCAGCACTGAATGCCTTCCCAGATGTCGGCGGCTGTCTCTGCAAACCAGAATAGTTCCCGGTCCTCGAGATCGATAACGCCTTCGCTGACCATGTAGTCGATGTCGAAGGCTTTCTGCCAGTATTCCCGGCCAACCAGTACCACGGGCAGGGGCGTGATCTTGCGGGTCTGTATCAGGGTCAGGGTTTCGAACAGTTCGTCGAAGGTGCCGAACCCACCGGGAAAGGCCACCAGCGCGCGGGCGCGCTTGAGAAAATGCATCTTGCGCATGGCGAAATAGTGAAAGCGAAAGCACAGCTCCGGCGTGACATAGGGGTTGGGGTATTGCTCGTGCGGCAGGTCGACGTTTAGGCCGATATTTTCGGCGCCCGCGTCGTGCGCTCCCCGGTTGGCCGCTTCCATCATGCCCGGACCGCCGCCGGTGATGACTACCAGGCTCGAATCCGATGGCCCGCCGCCAGCTTTGCCCACGATTTGTCCGAATTCACGTGCCACGTCATAGTAGCGGCTCTTGGCCAAGATCCGCTCGGCCACCAGCAGGCGCCGCGGGATCTCTGCATCCTGCGGTGCGGCGGACAACGCCTCGCGCAGTTGTTCGACGCGGTGCCGGGCTGCTGCCGGCTCGACGATACGAGTGCTGCCGAATACCACGATGGTTCGCTCGATGCCGTGTTTGCGCAACAGCAGTTCCGGTTTGGTGTAGTCGAGCTGAAGCCGAACCCCGCGGGTATCGTCGCTGCCGAGGAAATCGAGGTCCCGGTCCGCCTGGATATAGCTGGGACTGCCGAGAATCTTCTCCAGTTTGCCAGGTGCGTCGGAATCCTCACCCACCGGTTTGGGCGCATGCCAGGGCAACGGCTCCCTGCGGTGCGCCGGGTGGGCCGGTTCCGGTACCTCTGGACGATGGTGCTTTTTATGCATTCGCTGTTACATCGGCTGATCGAAGGGCAAACCCGGTGCCGGGTGGAAAATCCGAGCACAGCGCCGTAGCCCCGGAAAAATCTGAATTATGCCGGAAAAGCCCCGTCCGTGGTGGTATTGATTCAGCACTGAGATAACACTCCGGGCGGCCCCTGTCATGTGCATGACAGACGGCGTTCCACGGCTCCGGTACAGTGACCCGATCCAGCTGGCCCACAGGCCCTGCGCAAGGTACGCGAACCAACGCACCTTTTGGCAGCTGGCCCAGATCAAGAATGAAGGGAGGCGAAGATGTCCACCTACATCAAGTGGTTCGACGAAATAGGGATTGACGATGTCCCAGAGGTAGGGGGGAAAAATGCCAGCCTCGGCGAGATGTACCGCAACCTTACTGAGGAAGGCGTACGGGTACCCAACGGCTTTGCCGTCACTGCCTCGGCCTATCGCCACGTTCTGGATACCAATGACGCCTGGCAAGAACTGCGCGCGGCACTCGACGGCCTCAACCCGGATGATGTAAAAGACCTGCAGGCGCGTGGCGCAAAGGCCAGAGCGGTCATCTATGACTGCATCCTGCCGGACGATCTGAAATCTGAAATCCTGACCCAGTATGCCAGGTTCAAGCAGACCTACGGTGATGCCCTCTCCCTGGCGGTACGTTCCTCGGCAACGGCGGAAGACTCTCCGGAGGCTTCGTTTGCCGGCCAGAACGACACGTACCTGAATATTGCCAGTGAGGATGCCCTGCTCGACGCCTACAGGCGCTGCCTGGCGTCCAATTTCACCGATCGCTCCATTCACTATAAGTACGACAATCATTTCGACTACTACAAGGTTTACCTGTGCGTTGTTGTCATGAAAATGGTGCGCAGCGATGAAGGATCCAGCGGCGTGATGTTCTCGCTGGATACCGAAACCGGATTCAGGGATGTGGTGTTTATCAACGCCGCGTTTGGCCTGGGTGAAAACGTGGTACAGGGCACCATCGATCCGGACAGCTTCTATGTGCACAAGCCCACCTTTGAAGAAGGACATCGGGCAGTGCTCAAGCGTCGACTCGGCAAAAAAGAAAAGAAGATGATCTTTACCGGCACCATCAACACCGACAACATTGCCGTGGAATACACCCGCAATATCGATACCGACACCGGGGAACGGAGCCATTTCTGCATCTCCGATGAGGACGTCATGGTGCTTGCCGACTATGCCATCAAGGTGGAGAACCACTACTCCCGAAAAGCGGGCTCCCACAAACCCATGGACATGGAGTGGGCCAAAGACGGCCTCGATGGTCAGCTCTACATGGTACAGGCGCGACCGGAGACGGTGGAGTCACAGAAAAAAGGCAGTATCCTCAGAATCTACCATTTAAAGTCGAGATCCAACGTACTCGCTCAGGGCCGGGCCGTTGGCACCAGAATCGGCGCAGGCCGGGCCCACATCATCGACGACATCAAACATCTTAGCGACTTCAAACCCGGCGAGGTACTGATAGCCGCCACCACCACACCAGACTGGGAACCCGTATTGAAAACAGCCGCCGCGGTAGTCACCAACCGGGGCGGCCGTACCTGTCATGCCGCCATCGTCTCGCGTGAGCTGGGCATCCCGGCCGTTGTCGGAACGGACAACGGCAGTGAGGTGATTGAAAATGGCCAGGAAATCACCGTCAGCTGCGCCGAGGGTGAGACCGGCAATATTTACGCAGGGATACTGGACTTCGCTATCGAAGAAACCGACCTCGGCAACGTGGCGCAGCCGCAGACCGAGATCATGATGAACCTGGGCAACCCCGATCAGGCATTCAGCTTGTCCTCCCTGCCGGTGGACGGCATCGGACTGGCGCGCATGGAATTCATTATCAATGGATACATCAAAGCGCATCCGATGGCGCTCGTACATCCGGACAAGGTAGATGCAGAAACACAAACGTCGCTAGCCTCTCTCAGCAGCGCCTATGCGGACCTGGGCGATTTCTTTGTCAAGACCCTCGCCGAGGGCGTGGCCACCATCGCGGCATCGGTCTACCCCAAGCCCTGCGTGGTGCGCATGAGCGACTTCAAAACCAATGAATACGCCACCCTGCTCGGGGGAAAATATTTCGAACCGGTCGAGGACAACCCGATGATCGATTTCCGTGGTGCGGCGCGCTATACCCACCCGGACTATGCAGAGGGTTTTGCCCTCGAATGTGCAGCCATGAAGCGTGCCAGAGAAGTGATCGGCATGGATAACGTCATCCTGATGATTCCTTTCTGCCGTCGCGTACCGGAGGACCAGAAGGTACTCGACGCCATGGCTGAACACGGCCTGAAACGCGGGGAACACGGACTGAAGATCTACGTGATGTGCGAGATCCCCAACAACGTTGCCCAGATTGATGAATTCAGCGAACTGTTCGACGGCTTCAGTATCGGATCCAACGATCTGACCCAGCTCACCCTGGGCGTGGATCGCGACAGCGAGATGCTGGCCTTCGACTACGATGAACGAGACCCGGGTGTATTGAGAATGATCAAGTGGGCGATCGAAGGCTGTCAGCGCAACCAGCGCCACAGCGGCATCTGCGGGCAGGCGCCCTCAGACTATCCGGAGGTCGCTGAATACCTGGTTAAACTGGGCATCGATTCAATCAGCCTGAATCCGGACAGCGTTTTAAAGACCATTCAGGTCATCGATACGCTCGAAACAAAACTTGAACGGTAGCGGAGTCGCTATTCCGGAGCACAATGACCATGTCTGAAAACCGGTGTGAACGGCGGTTGAGACTCGCGCGAAACTGACGAAAAGCGCGGGGGTCCCCAAAAAGCTTCACCGCGTGGTCATGGCCTGCGGGAAAGGCGCGAGCAGCTGACGCAGGGAGCCGAGGCGACCGGAGACAGCTGCTCGTGGCGGCGTCCCCGCCCGATTGACCCACCATGAGCCGCGTGTTACCTGTACGGGTTCCCAGAAGGAGCTTCCCTTGGCAGACCGACACGCATCGACGATCAAACGAAATCGACAAAACGCGAAGCGCCACGAACGCAATCGCGTCATCGTTTCGCGCATGCGCTCGCAGATCCGCAAGGTCCGCGAGGCAGTGGCCAGCAGCGACGCCGAAAAGGCAAGCGGCGAGCTGCGCGACGCGATCAAACAGCTGAACAAGGCGGCGAGCAAGGGGGTTCTGCACAAGAACTCAGCCGGCCGCCGTGTCGCCAGACTCAGCCGCGCCGTCGACGCCATCGGTAAGTAACTCCGCAACGGAGCGGGCGATGCGCCTCTCCGCCGCCGCACCGGCAGTGACTACGCCCGCGTAGGGCGGCTCCAGTCGTCCCGTGGGCGTTCACCGTCGACGAGAATGTCCGAGAGATTCGCTTGCAAGCGAAGCAGCAGCTCGGCCAGTTGTTGGCGCTCACTGCGCGAAATACCGCGACGCAGGTCGCTGCGCAGCGCCTTGTCGATCCTCTCCACCGCGCCAACCAAATCGGTGCCGGCACCCGTGATGGCGACCAGCCAGACCCGCCGATCGCGCGAATCCGGCTTCCTCTGAACCAAGCCCCGGCGCTCCAGCGCATCGATGACGGAGCCTGCGGCGGCCCGTCCCAGGCCCAAGCCAGACGCGAGGCGCGTCTGCGTCAACGCCCCCGAGTTCTTGAGGAACGCCAGCAAACCCGCTTGCGTCAGGTTCAGGCCGAGCGGCGACAGCCGAGACTCATAGGCCCGGCGTATCGCGCGAGCTGTCGTCATGATGGTCGAGTCGACGCGCCGCCAGGGCGGCGCGTCGAGCTCGTGCGTGGAGGCCGACACTCCCGGTCGTCAGTCGCGCCGGATCAGGGTACCCGTCCCCAGCCCGCCACCGCAGCACATCGTAACAAAACCGTATTTCTTGTCCGTGCGCTCGAGCTCATGCAAGGTCTTGGTCAGCAGAATCGCTCCCGTAGCTCCCAGTGGGTGACCGATCGCAATCGCGCCGCCGTTCGGGTTCACGGTCGCCATATCCGGCTCGAGTTCCTTGGCCCAGGCCAGCACCACCGCCGCAAACGCCTCGTTGATCTCGACGACATCGATGTCGCTCATCCGAAGATCGTTTTCCGCGAGGAGCTTGCGCGTGGCCGGGATCGGTCCGGTCAACATCAGGACGGGGTCGGCGCCGACCAAACACGTACCGACGACGGTCGCACGCGGCTTGACACCGAGCTCACTCGCCTTCTCGCGCGACATCATCAGGACCGCACCAGCGCCGTCGGTAATCTGCGACGAGGTGCCCGCTGTGTGAATGCCGTCGGGCATGTTCGTACGGATACCCGCCAGGCCCTCGAGGGTGGTCTCACGCAGCCCCTCGTCACGCTCGACACGATGCGTCGTCTTGGCGGGCTTGCCATCCGCGGTCCAATCCGGAGCGTCGATGCCGACGATCTGGCTGTCGTACCGTCCCTCTTGCCAAGCCTTGGCGGCGCGATCCTGCGAGAGCTTGCCGAAGCTATCGGTGTCCTCTCGCGTAATTCCCCACTTCTTGGCGATCCGGTCAGCACCATCAAATTGCGTCGTAAATTCATAGGAATCCCAATAACCGCGATTAATGGGTTTTCCGACGGTCGTATCCTTCGGCGTGGTCGAGCCCAGCGGTACCCGGCTCATCATCTCGACGCCGCAGCCAACGGCGACATCGACGACCCCCGAGGCGATCAAAGCATACGCCAGGTTGGACGCCTGCTGAGACGAGCCGCACTGAGCGTCCACCGTCGTTGCCGCCACTTCGAGAGGCAAGTCCGCGGTCAACCACGCACTGCGCGTCGTATTCATCGACTGCATGCCGATCTGGCCGACACATCCGCCGATCACCTGACCGACGACCGCAGGGTCGACGCCACTGCGCTCGAACAGGGCACGCTGCACGGCAGCCGACAGATCGATCGAATGCATCGCTGACAGGCCACCGTTTCGCTTACCGAGCGGACTGCGCACAGCCTCGACAATCACTACTTCTCGCATGGAGATCTCCTTTCGAACCGGCAAGGGCAAAGATTGTACGCTTCCATACAATTTTACCACTTACAACATACTGGGATCCCCGGCCTGCCCAGGGGGTTCGGCTCCTCACCACGATCCAATGACGGCCGAATCGGCTCCTCACCACCTGGGGTCTGCCGCCCCGACGACGACTGCAACCTTGCCGGCAAGGCGCCCCTCACGGGCGCTTCCCCTCGGCCAGCCGGTCCGTGGACTTCTCCAGCTGGACGCCAAGGGAGTTCAGCGCCATGGAAACCAGCTGGTACTGGCCAACTGTGAAAATCAGATCGATGATCTGTCGAGTGTCGTAGCGCTCGGACAGGGCGGCCCATGTCGCGTCGCCGATGAAGGTGTCGCTCCACAGCTCTTCGACGGCACGCAACAGAGTCCGGTCGAACGGCTGCCAACCTTCGGCCTCTGGCCCTTCCGAGATGCGATCGATCTCGGCCTGCGTCAGCCCGGCGGCAAGCCCGATGGCGACGTGCTGCGTCCACTCGTACTCGGCCTTGCACAACCAGCCGACGCGCAAGATGAGAAGCTCGCGGTCACGGTCGCCCAGCTCGCTCTTGTCGAGAATGTGGTTGCCGAACACGAGCCAGCGCTTGAGCAGCTTGGGATGGTGCGCGAGCGTGCGGAAAATGTTGAGAACCGGGCCACCACCGAAGCGGTCCAGCGTCTCTCGATCGATGTCGCGGTCGCTGAGCGGGGCAACGCGAGGTTTGTCAACTCTCATGGCTTCGTCTCCTCGGCCCAATCGGTAGTCAGCTCTACTGCTGCCACAGGTGGTCGCGCCTCGCCCTCGACTTCGTCTTCCGCGTCGTCTTCCGCGTCCTCGACTACCCCGAGCTCCGCCTCGACCACCGGCGGACCGTCGACAAGGCCCGTGCTGAGATCGCCTTTCACCGTAACCTGTCGTGGCCGCACATGCAGTTCCGTAATCATCGTGTTGCGCACCAGCCCGACTCTGGAAGCCGATAGCGCTGCGATGGTTTCCGGCGCCGGTTTCCGGTGTGAAAGAAGGTCCTCGAGGATCGGCTCGAGATGTGGCGGAAGCTCAGCCGCTTCACCATCACCAGAGGACCGAGCCCGGAGGTAAGAACGAATCGCGACAAAGTTTTCGTCCAACGAGTCACGCTTGTCCAGCTCGGCCAACAAGGCCTTCTCCTGTAGGGGACGAACATCGCGCAAGCTATTCACGACGTCCAGGCTGACCGCGAGATCGGGTCGCTCGCGAAGCAGCTCGGCCAGTTTCTCCGTTTCCGCACGCCCCGCCGCGGAAAGCGCCCGCGCCCCATCCGCAAAACCAATCCTGGCGGCCGACAGACCACTGAGTTCCTCATCCTCGCCACTACCGACGCCAAACAGCTTGAGCGGCGAGGCGAGCGCGTTGATCAGGATCCGGCGCAACTGTTGGCCGACCACGGCGCCGACACCGACGCTGGTATCGTCACCGCTACCACTGACGGGTACGTCCAATTCGATATCGCCCTGCGTGTCCTTGAGCAGGGCAAGCGCCAGGCTGATGGGCACGCCCACCTGGTCCTCGAACTCGGTCGTTCCACTGGTGTTTTTGATGCCGAGTTTGTGAACGATCACCTTCGTGTGGGTGTCGAAATCATCGCCCTCGAGACGAACCTGAGATTCGACGCTAAGCGTGCCACGACGAATGCCATAGCCAGAAAACGTCGCCGCGTACGGATCGTAGGGAACCAGCCTGTACTTGTCCAAGGTCAGCAGGACGTCGGTCGACTCACCGTCGAGCTTACCCTTCGCCACCAGCAGGCCGCCCTTGAGACCAGTCGCCGAGAAGTCGATGCGGCCAATCTGCTTTTCGGGCATGTGGACATCGTCCAACGACAGCTTCACCTTGTTCAAACCGGGCTGCGTCGAAGGCTGAACGGTCCGATCGGTGAGCCTCAACTTGCCATGGGTCAGACGAAACCGGTTGAGCGAAACGCCCGGCCCCGCAGAGCCATTGTCCAGCCCTGCGCCGTCATCCTCGGGCAACTCGATTGCCGCCTCATCCTGAGCTAGCTGCGGCGGCAGTGCGATCGTCCCATCTTCCAGCCGTGTCAGAACGACCGATGGCGCCACCAGATCGATGCTGGCGATCCGGATCGGGACCTGGCCGTCTTCGGTCGCAGGAACACCTCCGCGCAGGTCGACTCCGGCGACGGCGACCGCCAGGTCCTTCCACCCCAGGGAGAACTCGCTCGGATCGTCAGCGGAAACTTCCAGGCCGGCGAGGCCGACGGTGCCCGACACCGACGCATCCGCGCCAGATCCACCTTCGCCATCAGCCCCCATGTCAAAGAGTACCTTCAAGTCGGCGCGGACGACTCCGCCGCGAACGATCTCTACCCTCGGGTCCGGGGCCACCGAGAGCACCGACGGCAACGACAGGTCGGACAGATCAACGGCCCCGTCGAACGTCGGCGGATACAACCCGAATGCTCCGGAAACGTCTAACGATCCACCCTCGATCGAAACCGCCGCCCGAACGTGCCCCTTCGATCCCGCCTCATTCGACAGATCGGCAACCTCCACCTGCACACCGACGTCGAGCGTCTTCTCCGGCGACTCGACGATCAGGCGCGCGTCGTCAATCGAGATCTTCGCCACTCGCCACTGTAGATCGTTCGCAGCGGTATCGGCCACTCGGGCGTCCTCGCCTGCCGCTTCCGTGGCACCAGCCCGGCTCCCGCCAGTAGACGGATCGGCCGCACCATCCTCAGCCGGCTCCGGCAAACCCGTCGCGCCGGGCTGCGGCTCGGCGACGGGCTCGCTGCCGGCTGCCGGCGAATTCCGATCCAGTGGGTCGTCCGGTTCGGCCTGGGCATCCGCGAACTTGCTCAATACGACCAGCGGTTGACCCGCCGCGGGCCGCAACCGCACCGCCAGATCGCGCAGCACGACCTCCGAGACGCTCACGGAATTCGTTTCGAGGTCGACTGCGTCGATCGCGATCGCCAAGGACTCCCAGGTCAACGCGGGATCCTCTTCGCCCTCGACAGCGATCGCAAAATCGTTGAGGTCGAGAGCGATACGGGGAGACCTCGCCCGTCCTTCGTCGGCGGAAAAATCGACCTCGACATCGAGACTACCGCGCAGATCGCGCCAGCCGAGCATCTGCGCGGCGTACGGCGCCCCCAGTCCGACATTGAGACCTTTCGCGGAAAACTTCCCCGTGCTGGTCGCCCGCAGAATCTCCGAATCGAAAGCGGCTTCGATCTTCAACGGCGCGCCGGCCAGTTGGGAGACCAGGGTAATCCGGCCTTCTTTATCGTAGATCGCACCGCCATAGGCGGTGCGCTGAATCTCGAGAAGATCGACGTGGAATTCGACGTCCTCGAACCCCTCGACGGTGCTATCGCTGAAAACGAACACGGCGTCCTCGAGGGCCAATCGAGTCAGGCCGACCGGCCAGCCCGACTCCGACTCATCGGCCTCAGCCACCGGAGTCGGTTACGCCGACGGCGCGGCGGACTCGTCCCCCTGCGCCAGCAGGCGTGCGAGGTTGACCGTCCCGTCCCGCTCGCGAACGATGTGAATCCGCGGCGAGACGAGGTCAATCTCTTCGACGACCGCCTCACCGAGCGGCAGCGCGACCCAGCGCACGTTCGCCAGCAACTTCGCGAACGAGACGGGCGAATCGTCAGGATTGTCCGTTTCGACGATCCGCACCCCCTCGACCACCGCCTCACCGCGGAGCAGCGACAGGTCGACATTCTCGATCTCGATCCGTCCATTCAAGAACGCCGAGATCTGGTCCTCCAGCACCGGGCGCAACACGTACGGCAGCGCGATTCGCACGGCGACGATCACAAAGATCAGAGCGGTCAGGTACGGATGCCTGCGAACCAGGCTACGTCCGCGGTCCACCCAGGCCCGGGCGCCAGATTCTTCAGAAGATTTCTCCATCAAGCAGTCTGAACTAGCTCACCCGACACCGCTCTCGCAACATGACATCGGAGAAGAAGCCACCCGGCAGCAGTACAATCCCGCGTATTGAGTGTACCGGTTCTATCACGGTGCCGGACGTTGCATGCCGATCCGGATCAAACGCGAGAAGTCGGGGTCCTGGTCTGCCGCCTTTGCCCGCTCGGTGATGGTACTGCGTCGCCGGAGCTCCTCGAAGGAGATGCTCGTATCCAGATTCCCCCTCTCGTAACCGAGCTCGTCGAGCTTGCCATTGACGAAGATGCGCCAGTCCAGTGCCCCACCCGGCGCAACGTGCTGCGAGTGCCTGCGAATCGTCGTCGTGCAATTGTGCGTCAACGCGTTGTACCAACGCGGTTCAACCGCAAGCCGATTGACCTCTTCGAGATAGTCCACCAGGAGCGCGCGGGCGACTTCGGGAGAGGTCCTCAGGCGGTAGAGGTGAACATCTTCACCGCGGTAGTTGCTGCGCAGCCGGATCACATCGCGTTCGTCCGCTACGACGTAGTAGAGTTCAAACTGGCGAAAGAACCCGCGCACCGCCGAATACGATTCGCCCCGTTCCTTGCGTGTCTCGATCGAAATCGCGAGATAACGCCCGTCGGAGAACTCCCAGCTGACGATCGTATGGGCGATCCAGGGAGATCCCCAATAGACCAGGAAGAAATCGATCCCCACCACCTGATCCAGATCGTAGGTGCGTTCTTCCCAGTGTTCGGTAAAATCCGTCTCGGAGTGATAGTCGAAGTTGCGCACGTTGCGAATCGTCACACGGTCGCCATCGAATCTCGCCGTGGCGAGACGGGCCACGTCCGGCATCCACTCGCGGTCGTTGCTGGGCGGGATCGTTTTCCACCAGAGGACAATCGCAGCCAGGCCCATAGCGGCGACAGCGATCGCGCGCCACCACGGACGCATCCACACCAGGCACGCGATCGTCAGCAGAGGGGGCAGCGCCGCAAGGAGCCCCGCCATCGTGCGTTGTGAGGGACCATCGAACCAAATGGCGGCTGACGACCACAGGGATACGGCGATGAGAAGCGGGATGAGAACGAGATTGCGCACCGCCCCGCTCAACAGCGGGATCATCCTCCCACCACCCATCCAAAACCCGCCGCGCTGGCCAGAGTGAGAACCTCAACATCCGAACAAGACGCCGAAAGGCCACTTGCACCGACCATTCCGGTTTTCAACCGGCTGCAAAACCTCGGCCGACGATCCAATCCGCGCCGACGGGCTAGTGGCATGCCTGCTCCTCCGCGTGCAACAGAAGGATACGGCGCACCTCTTCTACGGCGTGAGGGTTTGAGATCACCGAGTGTCCGGAGCGAACGATCAACTCGGATTCGGCGCCATCGATGTGAGCGCTGGAGTACTTGACCACACCGTCGCTACCGGTTTCTTCCGACTCCCCCGGTCGCAGGGCAATGATCGAATTTACCTCCACGCCTGGAACGACGGGCAAGCTGCCGAGAGCGCGGATGAAAGGATGGCCGGGAGACATATTGTCGATGCTCGTCGATACACCTTCACTCGCCGCAAGTCGTGAGTAGCGCCGCAATCCGGCCATATCGGTGCTGATCCTGACCAGCTCGCGGGGCAGCTGAATCAATCGCGCCGCCAAGCGCCGCACAAACTGGGGTCCCGCAAGAAAACTACCGTGGTGCGGTGTCGCAATGAAGACCACGCGCTTGACGAAGGGGAGCGGTTTGACGAACACCGCATCGCGCAGCAGTTTCCGATTCGCCGGTCGCATCGGGATCTCGTCGAAGGGCTTGGAGAAGTACGCATCCCAGAACGCGTCTCCCGACTCGACGACGGTCAGCTGGGTAAGCAGCCCCCCCTGGCTATGACCGATGACAACCATACTGTCCAAACACCCCGAGCCGCGCGATTTGCGAAAGCTGGCAACTGCATCTTTGAGCGAGCGGCGCAACAACATCGACGAGTAGAGAATGGGATTGCCGGAATCGTAACTGAAGAACCAGAAATGGTATCGCTCACGCAGCCGCGGATCGTGCTGCAGATCGTTCACCATGTTGGCCCATGTCGCAGGACTCGAGTCGGTCCCGTGCACAAACACGGCGGGAATCTTGCCAACTGCGTACGGATCCTGAGAACCCAGGCTGGTCTTCGGGTCGACACGGATCGCGTGGCCGAGGAACCGGGCGAGGTTGTTCTCCCAAAATCGCGATTGCTGCAAGGTGGCGGCGAGGGCCACGGAGCTGTCGGTCTCGAGCGGTAACTCGCGGCCCCCAATCGATAGAGACTGACGTTCCGCAGCGGAGTGGATCTCGAAAGTGGCGTCGATCTCAGAGGTAGCCAACTGCTCTCGCGGGTGATCGATCCGCAACAGAATCGTAGCCGGGACCCATGCTGCCTTCTCGACGAAATCGAACTCGCCCTCCGGAATCTTGGTTCGCGCAGCAACGGCCGCGCCGATTCCGGGACGCCGATAACGGTTGTTGAGGCCTTCCAGCTCGAACGCGCCCGCCCAGCGGAAGTCACCCATCAAACGGGTTCCCCACCTCCGCTCCGCTTCGTCAAAGGCAATATTCAACTGACCGAAAGGCAGCCGGTATTGGCCCCCGGCGACAAACATTCCACCGGGCTGTGTGTTGGAAAACGCCTGCGCCAAACCACGCGCGTAGAGATCCGCCGCCATCCGGGTTCGCGGATCGAGAAAGCTAACCCTGGCCTCATCATCCTCGGGAAACAGAAAGGCGTACGCGTATAACGCCGACGCAAGGAATCGCGAACGGGCCGCGGCACCGATCGGGCTCGGACCGGCAACACCAGCATGGTGTAGTTTCCGACCCCATCTAGTCGGCGCAGCGGTCGCACCCGCGCTGTGCCCTTCACGAACCAACTTTTCGCCGGCGAAGAAGCTGAGCTCGGCCAACGCAAAGGTTTCGTCCGATCCGCCGGCTCCGCGCGTGGCTACACCGTGTAGATGGCGAATGCACGCCGGCAGATCGGCTTCACAGTCGGCCAGCAAGTCCTGCCGGCGCAGCGTGGTACGTGTCGAGTTGCTCAACGTCGGCCCGACCAACGCGCTTTGATTGCTCTGGCTGTACTCGCTGTCGGGACTGACCTGGACCAGCCCGATCCGGCCAGACGAGCAAGCGCAGAACGCCAGACTAGCGGCCAGTACTGCACATAGAGCTGCGCTAGAAGATCCCATCGTCCCCCACGAATTGATTGCCCGGCGCCCTCGCAACACCGTGCCGCGCCGATCGAACTCTCCTAGAGGAGATCCCGGCCCATGTAAAATCCGGAATCCAAACCCGACTCGCCCGGCGGTACGGGTAGAGGCAAATTCACAACCCCTCATCGAGAATACGATTGAGCGTCTCGATCACGCTATCGTCTCTCAGGATCTCTACGTGGTCCACGTCGAAGCCATAGACCCGAACCGCCTGCCGCTGAGCTTCACGTCGCAACTGACTCGCCACGCTGATCGTCCCGTCATTGGAGGAAGGTAGGATCATCGACCTCTTGCCGTGGAAACTGAAAAACAGGTGGTACGGGGGAAGCGACGGCGACGCCGGCGCC